>ERZ827524.58-NODE-58-length-147503-cov-5.360900_pt1 | contig 147503 bp, 133 predicted proteins | sample MGYA00519702_ERZ827524 | MGnify/ENA primary metagenome ERZ827524 (study PRJEB31778, sample SAMEA3449341) | human gut metagenome | biome: human gut; feature: human-associated habitat; material: faeces | place: United Kingdom | collected 2010/2012 ...
CAAATCCTGCTGCACGGCGGGCTGAAGCAGCGCAAGATTATGCTTATAAAACGCATCGACGGAGTTCAATCTTGCAACATAGCCGTTGTACTTCCAGCCGCAGAACCTGTATTTATTCACATTTTTGATAAGAACATCCTGCATGAAATCAAACTCGCCGTGTGCGGCCGCATCCTCAACAAGGTATTCCAGCAGAGTCTTTTCCATTATGTATGCATCACAGCCCATAAACGGGCTGTCCGGCATATAAGGATTGAGCGCAAGGTCGGTGATCCTGCCGTTTTCGTTAATCGTGAGGCGCAGGTCATCGTATTGTTCCGCTCTGTTGAACTCATGCTCCTCGTTATACATAATCGTGATATCCGCGCCCGTTTCAATGTGCTGTCGGAGCATTTTATCATATGTTGTGTTGTAGAGAGTGTGGCTCCCGGTCAGAATGACATATTTCTGCGCACTGCGGCGAATATAGCCCATTACGGAACGAATTGCATCGACCGTTCCCCTGTAAACGCCGGTATTATCCCGCGTTACAAAGGGCGGAAGGATAAACAGACCGTCCCTTTTGCGGTGGAGATCCCATTCCTTTCCGCTTCCGAGGTGATCCATCAGAGAGTGATAATTTCTTTGAGTGATTATGCCGACGTTTGAAATGCCCGTGTTCACAATATCGGAAAGCATAAAATCGATGGCACGGTAACGTCCGCCGAACGGAACGGCTGCAACCGAGCGCGAAAACGTCAATTCGCGAAGCTGCGCATTCGCCTCGCCCGTGTAAATCAAGCCGAACATGCTGTTATTCATTGAATCCGCCCCCTTTTCCGCAGTTGTAGACCATGCCCTTTGGAATCCGCAGCCCGTCCGCAACACGAACGGCACTTGCAACAAGGGTTATGTCGCCGGTAAGTTTTGTGTCGTAGTCGGCATCGGTATCAAGTTTTTGGCAGCCGACCCGAGCTTTCGCGCCGACAATCGCATTTTCACCCACAATTGTTTTTTGAACGACCGCGCCGCGCTCAATCACGGAGTTGGGCATTATAATTGAATCCTCCACGACCGCGCCGGGTTCGATGCGAACGCCCGCATAAAGCACGCTGTGCCGCACAAGGCCGTGCACAACGCAGCCCTCGGTAACAAGGCTGTTTGAAATGACTGCATCCGCGCCCGCATAATGCGGCGGCATAATCGGACTTTTTGAATATATACGCCATTCCTTATCGTACAGATTGAAAACAGGATTTGTGCCGAGCAAATCCATGTTTGCCTCCCAAAGGCTTGCGATCGTTCCGACATCCTTCCAGTATCCGGAAAAGTCCCATGCAAACATGCGGCAGCCGCTGTTTATCATTGCCGGAATGACGTTCTTTCCGAAGTCGTTGGAGGAATCCGGGTTTGCGGCGTCCTCTGCCAGAAACTTTTTCAGAATGCTCCAATTGAAGATATAAATGCCCATGGACGCTTTGTTGCTGCGCGGAATTTTCGGTTTTTCTTCAAATTCGGTGATTCTGCCTTCCTCATCGGTGTTCATAATGCCGAAGCGGGAAGCTTCCGCAAGCGGAACGGTCAAAACGGCAATGGTCGCATCTGCATTGTTTTTTATATGATTGCGAAGCATCTGCGCATAGTTCATCTTGTAGATATGGTCGCCCGAAAGAATAAGGACATATTCGGGGTTGTATTGGTCAATAAAAGGTGTGTTTTGATAAATCGCATCCGCCGTGCCGGAATACCACCTGCCGCCGCTGTTGCTTGCATAAGGAGGCAGAACAAACACGCCGCCGTTATTTCTGTCCAAATCCCATGCTTGTCCGTTCCCGAGATACGCGTTCAGCGCAAGCGGCTCATATTGCGTCAGCACACCAACGGTGTCAATATCCGAATTCACACAGTTTGAGAGCGGAAAGTCTATAATTCTGTATTTCCCGCCGAACGGAACGGCGGGTTTTGCCATGCTTTTTGTAAGCTCACCCAAGCGGCTTCCCTGACCGCCTGCAAGCAGCATCGCAACGATTTTTTTCGCGGGCATATACAATCAACCTCCTGCTGCAAATGGATTGTCCCGCATTATCGGAATGCGGCTGCACCCTTTGAATGCGGTTCAAATATATTTGTTATTATCATTTTACCAGATATTCGAAGAAACAGCAAGGGGCAATTCGCACTTTGAAACGATTTTTTCGTTGAAATTTGCGGAGTGACATCGAAAGACACTGCACGGAGTTTGAGCGTCTGCGCATATGATTTAGTCAACAGGAAAATTTCCGGCCAAAATGCTAAAAGTCATTGACTTATTTTTGTTTTTGAGTTATAATTAAATTAACGTCTCCCCCAGGCCTCTGCTGTCACTCTTGCGGTGCAGTACGCACACTTGGGGGCGTTCTGTTTTTGGGGGAACTTGTAATGCCAGATAAAGAGTTCAAAACAATAGAGCAGCAAATTGCTCTTTTGAAAGGCCGAGGACTGCAAATCCCGGACAGTACGCTTGCGGCCGACTTTCTTTACCGTAACAACTATTATCGTGTGAGCGGATACTCATTAACTTTGCGCAGTCACGATGAATTTGTTCCCGGCACAACATTTCAGAATATAATAGACATCTATGAATTTGACCATGCCCTGCGACATACGTTGCTGAAGTACATAGAGGTAATTGAAGTTACGGTTAAATCTATATATTCTCATGAATTTACTAAGATATACGGTCCTGCCGGATACCTCAATCCGGAAAATTTTACCGATGCATCCACCCACAAAAGAATTATGCAGAAGGCCGAAGAGCAAAAGGCCTCCCGTCTCCCGCACGAGGCCTATCTAAAGCATTTTGTTAATGAACTGCGGCAAGATATTCCTCTTTGGGCATTAGTTGATCTGCTTACTATCTCGGATATTTCATATCTTTACAAAATATCGGAGTCACCTCTCCAACAAGCAGTTGCAAACGCATTGGGCATAGAGATAAAAGGCCGTGAGATCCTGGGAAAATTTATGCATAGCATGACTATTATTCGTAATCTGTGCGCTCATGGCGACCGTCTTTACAATCGACTTTTTGAGCAAAAACCGTGGTTGAGCAAACAAGAAAAAGCACTCCTGCGTTCTCTTCCAAACGGAACAGTTGATAATGCCCACCTCTATAGCTTTATCATGATTATGCGCCGTTTGCTGAAGCCAAACGAGTTTTTAGATATGAAAAACGAAATCCGAATCCTTTCTCAGAAGTACGCCTTTGTAGATTTACGATATTACGGGTTTAGGGAGGATTGGCAAACTGTTCTTTAATAGCCAGTAATGCCTTTGCATATAATAGAATCGACTCCTTCCACAGGCCGCCTCGGCACACTTGTGGACGTTCTGTCAGGGCCGACGCAGACAAACTCTGTCTGCGTCGGCCCTTTAATTATGCGATTCAATGCAGCACACAGTTGGTGAGCTTGCCGTCACATAAAAAGAATTAAGCAAAGTAAACTCCGCCCGACGGTTTCTCGTGTTCGAATAAAAAAGAATGAAGCGGAGCGAGCTCCGCCGCAGAATTGCCTTCGGTTAAATAAAAGTTTGAAGCGGAGCGAGCTCCGCCGCAGAGTTACTTTCGGTTAAATAAAAGTTTGAAGCGGAGCGAGCTCCGCCGCAGAATTACTTTCGATTAAATAAAAGTTTGAAGCGGAGCGAGCTCCGCCGCAGAATTACCTTTCGGTTAAATAAAAGTTTGAAGCGGAGCGAGCTCCGCCACAGAATTTCCTTTTGATTAAAAAAAAGTTTGAAGCGGAGCTTGGGGAGCTGCTCCGCTTCACAGAAAAAATATAGGAGGGTTACACATTTAAGAATCAACAAGCTTCTTAGATGTTTTGATGACAGTTATTATTTTAATGCACGCAGAGCGTTTTGTCAACCGTGTTTTCGTGTAAAAAAATGAACATTATGTTGATTTTTTGGGGCAAAGGCATAATTCTGCCGCAATTCGAGCCGATTTGCCTTGTTTCATGCACATTTCATGTTTCAAGTCAATGTTCACATCGACAGCGGGTTCGGATTATCAAAAAGGCGGCGCCGCCGAAGCAGTGCCGCCCCTTGTTAATGGATTTGCATTCGGACCGAGCCGTGCTCAGTCCGGCTGAGTTTAAACTCAGTCAGCGATGGAAACGTTGTTGAGCTTGTCAGCTGCAATGCTTGCGTTGCTCTTGGGGAGTGCAAACATACCGGTGGTCTGGAGACCGTAGGTGCCGTCCGCGATCTTGCCGAGTTCTTCAAATGCACCGTTGGTAACATCAAACCTGACAAGAGTCTTTGCGTTTGCGCTTGCACCGGGAATTGCTGCCCAATAGAAGGTGTTCTCAAACAGGCAGCCGCTCTGATTGTAGAAGTTCTGGCCTGCGAGTGCGCTGATGCCGGTTTCTGCAACCTGAGTGATAGCGCCGGTGTTGAGGTTTACGCTGCAAAGTGCGCCGTAGAGGTCAACGATCCAGAGGGTGCCGTTGGAATCAAAGTCCATTGCGACAACGCCGCTGCCGAACTGACCGATTTCGGTAACTGCACCGGTGTTGACATCAACAGTCATCAGGTTTGCTGCACCGCTGATTGCGTAGAGCTGACCGTCTGCATTGTTGAATGCCATTTCGTTGATGCTGTCTGCGCCTGCAACGGTTGCAACCTGGGTTCTGCCGGTGAGCTTACCGCTCTGGGGGTTGATTCCGCTGTAGCGATAGAGTTTGCCGGAGTTCTCGAGTGCATAAACAACGCCGTTGTTTGCATCGTAACCTGCTGCTGCGATGCTTTTGCCGTTGGGTGCTTCCTCGCCCTCATAAACAGCAGTCATGGGAGCGTTGGACTCGAAGAAGAGCCACCGCTTATCCGTAAGGTTAAGGCCGTAAGCGTAGATGTAACCGTCGGAGTAGTTGCCGACAGGCTGGGGGTTGGGGTCAACCTGAACGGGGCTGAGGGTGCTGCCGTTCCAGAGGTAAACTGCGATGTTGCCTGCGTAGTCGTAAGTAACAACGAAGTTGTTTGCTTCACCGTTGAGCTCGATTGCGGTGGTTGCGCCGCGCTGAGTTTCCATAACAGCGATTTCGCCCTGGCAGTCGCCGAGGTTGCCGTCGTTGTTGGTGAATACGCCAACGTATGCAACGTAATGCTCATCGGTTACGTTGAAGGTGAACTTGCCGTTTGCAGCACTGAAGTTGCTTACGGAAGGAGCCTGAGTGTCGATATGGAGGGGGATATCCCACTTCCAGTTTTCGCTCGCTGCTTCGGAGAATGCGTTGGTGGTGTGCATACCGTTGTTGTCGAGCTTAGCTTCAATGCGTACGATAAGGTCGGACCTGTTGTACTGACTGAAGTTGTAGTTGCCGGGGAACTGACCGTAGGTGACGCCGAGCTGGTCGCGGGTGTCGGTGTCCCAGAAGCCCTTGGTGCATACGCCGTAGTCAGCGATAACGCCGAGTTCGTTGCCGTCGGTGTCGAGAACAACGTAGCGAACTTCCGCATTACGGAGCAGACCCATGTACATCAGGTTGATGGTGTCGAGGAGGCCGTCACCGTTGGGGCTGATAGCGTTGCGATCTGCAAGATAGTACTCGTACAGAGCGGGCTTGTCATCTGCTTTGGCGAAGAAGGGGATCTCGCCGAGCTGCTGGAGCCTCTGGCTGCCCTTCTTGAAACCGACGGTGTTGGCGTAGTTGTTGGAGTTGAAGGGATATTGCTCATAGTAATATCCGCGGTCAACGGTTGCTGCATAGTTCCAGTCGCCGTAGTAGGTGAGGAACGGGATGGTGAGACTTACGCCGTCAGCTTCGGAAACGGGCATCAGCTCGATGTAACCGTTTACGATTGCGCCGGAGGTGTAGTACTCATCAAGGTATTCTTTGCAGTTGTCGGTCAGGTTGAGAGTTACGGTGACTTCGGTTTCGCCGCCTGCGGGGACGGTAACAACGTCGGGCTTGTCAACTCTTACATAACCTGCGGAGGTGTAAGTGGGTTCCGCAAGCTCCAGTGCAACACGCATTGCAAGGAGAGCGTCTGCGATTTCTACAACGCCGTTGCCGTTTACGTCGCAAACCGTTGCGTCATGGGATTCGAGTTCGAGAGCATGACGTGCAATCTTAACAGCGTCTGCACTTTCAACGGTGCCGTTGCCGTTTACGTCGCCGAGGAGGACTTCGTCGCCTTCAGCAGCGATATCCCAGCTTTCGCCGGTGTAAATGATGATGGGGAGTTCCTGAGCTTCGTCCATGTAGCCGAGCAGACCGATGTCTTCAAGGAGGACGGAAGGATCGATGGTGTAGTTAAGAGCAGTGGTGCCGAAGTTATGAACGGTGAAGGTGAGGGTGTAAACACCGGTCTTCTCGGGATCGTCGCCGAGTTCAAGCTTCGGACGGTTGCTATAGGTGCCTTCTGCGGTGAGGTATGCCTTGGTGGTAACAGCCTTTGCAAGGTTCATTTCGCCTGCGCCCTGATCCATAACGGCAGCATAGGTGCCGCCTGCTTCGATAACGGGGGTTGCGGTGCTCATGAGGATGCGATCGACCATTGCCTGACGCTCCCTGGTGCTGAGACCGGGGAAGTTGTCCTCAACATACTGAGTTACGATTGCCATACCGCCTGCAACATGGGGAGTTGCCATGGAGGTGCCGTCCCATGCCTGGTAGAGCTCACCGGAGATGCTGGGATCGGTTGCGGAGTAGATCTGGCCGCCGGGGGCGGTGATCTCGGGCTTGATGCCGAAGGTGGCAGTTACACCGCGGCTGGAGAAGTCGGAAGGCATGTTGCCGCCGACAGAATCGGAAATGCCCATTTCGCTGCCGACAAATGCGTGCTTATCGGATGCTGCCGCAAGAGCTGCACCTGCTTCTTTGCTGATGAAGACATGGGGGATATGGCCGCCTTCGTAAGCAACCATGTTAACTGCGTCGTCCTTGTTGTTGTAAACAACACAGGCAACCGCACCGGCAGCTTCTGCGTTTGCAGCCTTGTCGGTGAAGTTGATTTCGCCGCGCTGTACGAGAGCGATCTTGCCCTGTACGTTGACCTGTGCGAAATCTTCAACGGTGCCGAAGCCGGGAACCATAACGTATTCAACGGTCTGTCCGCCGAGAGCCTGACGCATCTTAACGGGGTTGTCTGCGTTTTCGGTGTAGCCGTAGTTAACGCCTTCAACGCTGATGTAGTAACCCTGGGTCTTGCTGTTCTTTACGGAAGCAACGGAGAGACTTGCGGGCCAGGTGGAGGGGGAACCTACAACACCGTAATCGGGGTTGGAAACGAGGTTGTAGCCGTCCATGCCCCAGGTGCCGGTGGTGATGTCGCTGCTGCCCCATGCGTTGTTCATGGAAGCATCGTAGTCGTTGCCGGCTGCCATTGCAAAGTTAACGCCGAGAGCGGTTACGCGCTCGAAAACTTCTGCATAGGAAGCGTCATAGTAGCTTTCCTGACCGCAGGGAGAACCGAGGGACAGGTTTGCGGAATCAACGCCGAGAACCGCGCAGTCTTCAACTGCAAGGATGATGGTGGACCAGCTTGCGCCGCCGGTGGTTGAGAAGACCTGCATTGCCGCGAGCTGTGCATCCTTTGCAACGCCCTGGATCTCGCCGCCGTTACCTGCTGCGATACCTGCAACGTGGGTGCCGTGGTCACTGGACTTATGGCTTACGTCTGCATTGTTGCCGTAGTAGTTCCAACGGAAGGGGATCTTGCCGCTGACATAGATGCTGTTAACATTCATCTGGGAGCCGGAGCCTTGGAGCTCGCCGCTTGCGATGATGGAAGCAATGTTGTCACGGGTGAACTTTACGTTGGAAGGTTCAACAGAGAAAGCGGGGTGGTCGACTTTGCAGCCGGTGTCGAGGATAGCAACAACGGTGCCCTCACCGGAGTAGTCGAGAGCCCATGCATCAACAGCGCCGACCTGGGTGGTGGTGTTGAAGAGGTTGGGGCTTTCCCATTCCATATCAACGAATGCACGAACACCGTCGAGCTTGTTGATCTCGTCGATGAGGCGATATTCGCCTTCGAATGCGAAACCGTTGAACACAACGGAGTAGTTGTGCTTAATAACGATTTCGGTGCCGAGCTTTTCGTTGATCATAGCGGCTGCGGTCTTGTGGGAAGCGTTGAGCTGCTCACGATAATCGCCTGCTGCTTTGAGATCTTCGCAAACCTCCGCTGCGGGAGCGGCTTCGAGTTCGACCAGAATGGTAACGATATCCTCGGGATTGCGCTGTTCCTTGACTGCAACGTCCGCAGTCATATCGATGCCGCTGTTCCTGATGCGGGAAACATCAACGGAAGCGGTTTCGCGGGCCTGAAGGGTGCCGTTAAAGGTGGACATTTGGTCCGCATTTGCAACGGTGAACATGGGGATGACCATGATCAGCGCGAGCAGGCACGCAAGAAAGCCTTTGAATGATTTCTTCATGTTTTTTCCTCCTGATGGTATTTTGACAGTGATGCATTGAAAGTTCAATACACCCAATCCATTATAGTATAATCTGCATTTTGTTCCGTGTCAAGAGTTTTGATATAATCTTTGTTGTTTTTTTTTGCGGAAAGCTGAAGAAAAAATGCTGAAATTATGCATTTTTTGCCGAATATGTATATTTTTTCGTGATCGTTCGGCTTCTCGGAAACAGTTTGCCGCGAAGATATATTTTGTTTGTTCGCCCTTGCAAATTCCTCATTCGCAAACAACCCCTCCCCCGCCCTTGCAGGGGCGGCAAATACACGGTTCCGATTCCAAATTCCTCATTCCTCATTCCTCGTTCCTAATTCCTCATTTCTCATTCCTAATTGAATTGACACCGTGCACATTATTCCTGTATAATTGGTAGCATGAAGCGGATCGTACTTATAATTGAATACGACGGAACAAACTACGTCGGCTGGCAGATTCAGCCCAACGGAATTGCCGTTCAGCAGGTCATCGGCAATGCACTCAAGAGCATTACGGGCGAAAACCTCACTCTCCATGCCTCCGGCCGCACGGACAGCGGCGTTCACGCGCGGGCGCAGGCAGCGCATTTTGATACCGAAAGCCGAATTCCCGCCGAAAAATTCGCATTTGCACTGAACACATATCTGCCGCCCGACATTCGCATTAAAGCAAGCCTTGAAATGCCGCGTGAAGGCGAGGCGGAATTTCACGCGCGCTTTTCCGTTCAAAAGAAGCACTACCGCTACCGTGTGCTCAACAGCCGCCATGCCTCCGCTTTTTTGCGCAGCACGGCGCTGCATATTCATACCCCGCTCAGCATTGAAAAGCTCAATGCCGCGGCTGAACTTTTTCTCGGCACACATGATTTTGCGGCTTTCAAAGCCGCGGGAAGCAAAGCCGAAACGACTGTCCGCACGATTTTTCTCTCCCGCTGGAGCCGCGACGGGGACTGTATCGTTTACGATGTTGCGGGCAGCGGTTTTCTTTACAACATGGTTCGCATCATGGTCGGCACCATGCTCCGCATCGGGCAGGGCTATGACGACATCTCCAAACTCCGTCACGCGCTCGAATGCCCGCGCCGCGAAAATGCCGGCGACACCGCTCCCGCGCACGGGCTGACGCTTTGGCGCATCGAGTATCCGGAGTTTGACACGGAGGACCTGCTCCTGCGCAATTTCCTCCTTTGATTTTCTGTGATTTAATAACTGTTCCGAAAGGATATGCTGCTGTGACCGAAAAATTTATTTCATGGAACGTTAACGGGCTGCGCGCCTGCATGGGCAAAGGTTTCAAAAACTTTTTTGACGAAACCGATGCCGACATTTTTGCTCTTCAGGAAACAAAATTGCAGGAAGGGCAGATAGATTTCGCCCCCGAAGGGTACATGGGCTTCTGGAATTATGCCGAAAAAAAAGGTTATTCCGGAACGGCCGTCTTCACAAAAAAAGAACCGCTTTCCGTTGCTTACGGCATGGATGCGGATGAAAAATTCGAAACCGAGGGACGCGTCATAACCCTTGAATTTCCCGATTATTATTTTGTAACGGTATACACCCCGAATGCGCAGCGCGAGCTTACACGGCTTGATTTCCGCTGTGAATGGGAGGATGCTTTCCGTGCCTATCTCATCGGACTTGATAAGAAAAAACCCGTTATCGTCTGCGGCGATATGAACGTTGCGCATAACGAAATTGACCTTAAAAACCCGAAGAGCAACCGCGGCAATGCAGGATTCACCGATGAAGAAAGACAGAAATTCACCGTGCTGCTTGAAAGCGGCTTTGCGGACAGTTTCCGTATGCTTTATCCCGACAGGGCGGATGCCTACACATGGTGGAGCTATATGTTCAAAGCACGTGAGCGGAACACCGGCTGGCGCATAGACTACTTTCTTGTCAGCGAAAGGCTTGTCCCGTCCGTTAAGGATGCCTTCATTCGCCCCGATGTCATGGGCAGCGATCATTGCCCGGTCGGGCTGCTGCTTGAAACGCAGCGTCAGGGTTGATGAATCCGAATACATATTTTACGTACTGCATCCGAAAACGGCTTGCATCCGCACTGTTTTCCGATTAGTTTGATTAATTCATCGAAGAGGTTTCTATGCTTTTTAATTTTACAAAAATGCACGGTTTGGGCAACGATATGATTCTTATCGACGACCGTGAAGAAAAAATCCGCAACATCAACGAATTTGCCCGCCGAATCCTGCACCGCAACACGGGCGTGGGCGCAGACAATCTTTTAATCGTTCGCAAGCCCTCCCTCCCCGGTGCGGACGTTCGTATGCTGATTTTAAACAATGACGGCAGTGAGGCGGAGATGTGCGGCAACGGCATACGCTGCTTTGTGAAATTCATAATTGAAAAGGGCATTGTCCCCGCCCCGGATGTGTCCGTTGAAACGCTTTCGGGCATTAAAAAGACTCATGCGGAACTTTCGGACGGCGCAGTTGTTCGCATCGGCGTCAACATGGGTGAACCGAAGCTGGATTGTGCGGACATTCCCGTTTCGGCAGAGGGTGATTTCCTTCAAAAAAGCCTTTACTCCCACGGGCGGCGTTTTGTAGTTTCCTGTGTGAACACGGGCATTCCGCACACGGTTGTGTTCGTTGATGATGTTGATCTTACCGATGTTGAATATTACGGCAGGGATATTGAGCACAGTCCGATTTTCCCGAAGCGCACGAATGTTGATTTTGTTCAGGTTATCGACAGGGAGAATATCATCATGCGCACATGGGAACGCGGATGCGGAAGCACGATGTGCTGCGGAACGGGCGCGTGTGCCTCCGCTGCGGCGTGCATCCTTGCAAAGCATACCGAACGCCGCGTGAATGTGCATGTTGAAATCGGCACGCTCGGCATCGAATGGCTGCCCGATAACACTCTCTATATGTCCGGCCCCGCCGCGACCGTCTGCGAGGGTGTTTATCATTATGAGTAATTGCCGTCACGCATGATTGCCCCTGCCGCAGAATTCCGCTGTCCGCTTGAATTTGCGCCGGAATTTTATTTTGAGAACCATTAAAACAAACATCATTAAAAAACGGAAGGCAAAGCGTTTACCGCTTTTGAACCCGCTGCAAAATGCAAATACCGACCCCTCCGCCCGCTTCGGCGGTGCTTTCAAAAATACTTTGCCGCGATACATGCGGCTGCATACCCGTGCTGCTTGCGCCGATGGCAGGCATCACAGATCCCGCCTTCCGCCGCCTCTGCATTGAACAGGGCTGCGATTTCACCTTCACGGAAATGGTCAGTGCAAAGGGTTTGCATTATAACAACAAAAAAACAAAGGAACTTATCGACATATCCCCCGTCGAGCGGCCCTGCGGGGTGCAGCTTTTCGGGCACGAACCCGAGATTATCGCCGACACCGCAAAGAGGCTTTCGGAGGAACTGAATGCCGATTCCGCATCCTCCGGGAATCAAAAGCAGATTGCGGTTTTCGACATCAATATGGGCTGCCCCGCGCCGAAAATCACCGGCAACGGGGACGGCTCCGCGCTCATGCGCTCCCCCGCGCTTGCCGCACGCATTATTGAGGCCGCCGTTCGTGCGGTCAGCATTCCCGTAAGCGTCAAATTCCGCCTCGGCTGGGATGCGGATTCAATCAATGCGGTTGAATTTGCAAAGATGGCCGAGTCCTCCGGCGCTGCTTTTGTCACCGTTCACGGCCGAACCCGAATGCAGATGTATTCCGGAACTGCGGATTGGGATAAGATCGCGGAGGTTGTGAATGCCGTGCGCATTCCCGTCATCGGCAACGGGGATGTTTTCAGCGGAACGGATGCTGCCGCACTCGCCGCAAGAACGGGCTGCGCGGGCATCATGGCCGCAAGGGGCGCACAGGGGAATCCCTTCCTTTTTGCGGAAATCCGCGCCGCGCTTCGCGGAGAAGATTACGTTCCCCCTTCCGCCCGCGCAAGGCTTGACGCTGCGCTTCGGCATATTTCGGAATACATTGCCGCTCACGGGGACGGCGCATTTGCCGATATGCGCAAGCATATTGCATGGTACACAAAGGGCATGTACGGCAGCACCGAACTTCGCCGCCGCGTAAACAATTGCGGCAGCACTGCGGAGCTTTCGGAGCTTGTCCGCCGATTCCGCGATGAGGTTTCGGACTGATTTTGAGCTTGGGTTTCGATGCGTTTCAGAGCGGGTCTGCCCCTTTCCCGGCGTCCCGTAAAAGTTTAAAAAAGAGAGGGCTTTATCATGACCGAAAGCAAATCAACGCGTAAACCGAATGCGGACGGAGTTCGCACCCTTCCCGCTTCCGTCAGTTTACCCGAATCGCTTATCCGCATTGCGGAGCGCATTTCGGCGCGGGGCTGCCGTCTTTTTGCCGTCGGCGGGCTTGTGCGCAATACGCTTCTCGGGCTGCCCGTCAGCGATATTGACATATGTTCCGCCCTCACTCCGGACGAAACAATTGAGCTTGTGCATGAAATGGGATTCAAAGTTGTTCCGAAGGGAATTGCTTTCGGCATGGTCGAAATTCACGCCGACGGGCAAAAGTTTGAACACACAACCTTCCGTGCCGACAAATACTCCGCCGGCGGCGCGCACCGCCCGACGAGCATACAGTTTTCAAAAACACCCGAGGAGGATTCACGTCGGCGCGACTTTTCGGTAAACGCGCTCTATTGCGATATTCTGACGCGTGAAATACTTGACCCCTCCGGCGGTCTGCCCGATCTTGAAAACAGGGTCTTGAGAACATCAAGCATTGACCCTGAAATCGTGCTTGCGGATGACGGACTGCGTATTCTTCGGCTTGTTCGTTTTGCGGCGGAGCTTCAATTTAAAATCGACCCTGCCACCTTCGCATGTGCATCAAGGCTTTGCGGCAATCTGCGCGATATTTCCGCCGAACGCATTCGCGATGAATTGAACAAACTCCTTCTCTGTGATATAAAATACGGTTCGCGAAACACGGAACAGGTGCTGAACGGACTGCTGCTGCTGCGCGACATCGGAGCGCTTGCAGTCATTCTTCCCGAGCTGTCCCGCGGGCGCGGCATTGCGCAAAAGCCCACACATCACCGCTATGACGTGCTTGACCATGCACTTCATACCGCTGCGGAATCCAAACCCATGCTTGTTCCCCGCCTTGCCGGGCTGCTGCACGATGTTGCAAAACCCGTTGTTCTGGAAAAAAACGGCAATATGCACGGACATGATGCGGAAGGTGAAATTATTTCCCGAGAAATAATGCAGCGGCTCCGTTATGACAACAAAACGACGGACGAAGTCTGTTTCATCGTCCGTCATCATATGTACGATCTTAACAACACCGCAAAGGACAAAACGCTGCGCCGAACATTTGCCCGCTGGGGATTTGAACGAAGCCTTGAAATTGCGGATATTCGCGATGCCGATGTTCACGGTTCCGGAATCATCACCGGAGAAGTTGAATCGGCTGCACGCTGGCGCATATTGCTTCAAAAAATGCAGCAGGAAGGCGTCCCGTTCTCCGCCGGTGCGCTCAATTGCAGCGGTGCGGACATCATGAATTGGCTCAGCCTTCCCGCTTCACCCGCCGTCGGGAAAATCAAAGCGGCTCTGCTTGCGCATTGCGCCGTTTATCCTGCGGACAACACACCCGCACGGCTCAAAAAGCTCGCGGGCGACATGCTGCACCGAGACGCACAAGACGAAAACCGGCTTTGAATGCAGCCGCATTTTCGGAACGGCACGGCACCGTGCCGCAGGACGGATCATGCGGACGCTGACTTGAAGCGGTTAAGCCCCGCGTCAGCTTTTTGTTTTATTTTCTGCGGTAACTTCCGCAAAGGCTCTCATCAGCGGGATCGCCGTTTCCGCTGTTTTTGCAGCAGCAGGGTTCGATCTGAATCCTTGAAAGTTCGCAATATGCGCCTTTGTCGTTGTATCGGCAGCTTGTGACGCGGCAGCCGACGGTCTGGCAGCCAACCTGATTCTGTGTCATGGTTTCTGTTCTCCTTTAAACAAAATGTTTTTCGGACGGCATTCCGTCCAAAGGAAGTATGCGCAGATTCCGTGATTCAATTCATATTCAATTCATATCGGAAACTCGGAAACATCATCCGAAACTCCCGTTTCGAAACAGCGGCGGCGCGGAGCCGATTTGCTCCACGCCGCTTTTTGAAATGATTTCAAAAACCGAGTTTTGAACCCGTTTTTTGCAAAAGCACGTTAATTATCGTATCCCGCCGGAATGAAGCCGCGGACAAGTTCGGCGATCCTGTCGGGTTTTTCCTCATGAACAAGGTGCCCTGCATTGCGAATGACTGTGCACGAGCAGCTGCGCAGGGAGGAGCGGTATTCGTCAACTTCGCCTGCGGGGTGCCACTTGTCATCCTCTCCCCAAAGCAGCAGAACGGGAGCCTGAATTTCACGCAGAGATGAAATCAGCGCGTTTTCGTCAAACTCAGCCAAAGTTCGGCGAACGGCATAACGGCTTGAACTGTCCGCAACGGGCTTGAAATACTCCGCAGCATCGTGTTCGTTTATTACGGTATGGTCAAAGACGCATTCGTTAAGCATTTTTTTAACGGATTTAAGGTTATACATTCTGGAGGCAATTCCGCCGAACAGTCCGCTTTCCATCATTCGGACGGTGAGCGGCATTTCGCTCGTTACACCGCCGGGGCAGATTGCGACAATCTTTCCGACACGCTCAGGATGCTTGTGCGCAAGCTCAAGCGCGTACCCAGCACCGAAGGAAAAACCGAGAATATGCGCGGATTCGATTCCCATTGAATCCATGAAGCGCGCAAGACTTTCGGCATGGTCGCCGATGGTATAATCAAAGAAATCGGGTCTGTCCGAATAGCCGTGCCCCACAAGGTCAACGGCAATAACGCGGTAATACATTGCAAGCTTGTAGAACAGCCGGCGGAAGGTGTACAGGGACTGCCCCGCCGAATGAACCAAAATCAACGGCTCGCCCTTGCCGCTTTCCATATAATGAATTCTTGCCGTTTCATAGCGCGTTTCGATAACGTGAACCGAGTTGCGCAGGCGCACCGCTTCCGAATCGGCAAATTCGCTGTTTTTGATTGCATCTTCAAGCTTTGCACGCGCCGTTTCAAGGCGGGTTTCGGCATTTCTGAGCTTTTCAACAGCGTTATCGTGTGCATTCTTTGCAGCCGAAACGTTCTTGTCCGCATTGCGAACGACAACATCCGCCGCATCAAAATCGGAACGCTTTGAATCGTAGTCGGCTTCGGCAGCATCGGTAAGCGCCTTTGCGTCGGCATAGATCTTTTTCTTTTCGGCGGCGCGCTCATTCGCTGTGTCAAGTGCGGTTTTGAGCCTTGCGGCTTCAACCTCGGCGGCTGCGGCGGCAGAACGGGCGGCGGTTTCGGCTTTTTCGGTTTCGACAATGCGCAGCTTTGCATTTTCAAGCTGTGCCGCAAGCGCGTCAAGCGTTGCGTTTTTGCCTGCAAGCGCAGCTTTTCTTCCGGTGCTTTCCTCATTCATTGCAGCGGTTTGCGCCTTTGCCGTATCGTATTCATGCCGTGCGGAACGCAGTTTTTCGTCGTTTTCGGCAACGCAGCGTTCACATTCGGTCAGTTTTTCGCGAAGTGCGGCGCACTCCGACGCAAGTGCGGAATGCTCCGAGGTCTGCTGCTTTTCGGTCTCCGCCGCAGCATCTGCTTTTGCCTTTGCGGCATTGACTTTCTGCATTGCCGCGTCCTTATCCGCGCCTTTTTTGCCGTTTGCGGCGGTTTTAAGCGCGTCGAGCTGCTGAGTCAGCGCGGTTCGGTCGCTTTTTGTTTTCTGAAGATCGCGGCCAAGCTTTGCAAGGCTTCGTTCGGCATCCGCAATCTGTTTTTCAAGCGCGCGCTTTTCACCCGCAAGGCGCACCGACTCGGCGTTCAGTTCCGCAACAATACCCGCTTTTTCGCTCTCTGCTTTTCGAAATTCCTCCGATTCGCGGTCGGTTTTCGCGGCAAGCACTTCCGTCTGTGCGCTGTCGTTTCGAAGCTCTTCAAGCTGCTTATGAAGGCGCATTTCGGTTTCAACGGCATTTCGGTGCGCTGTTTCGGCGTTCTCGAGCGCGGCGCGGCAGCCTGCGGCAGCGGTGTGGGCGGCGTTGCTGTCCGTCTCCGCCTTGCGCAGAGCCTTTTCAAACTCGGAATACACGGCATAGCAGCGGTCGCTCTCCGCCTTGCGCTGGTTAAAAAGGCTTTGCGCAGCTGCGGCAATGCCGTTCTTTTCGTCGTATTCGGGTGTCAGCGCACTTCGGCGGCTTTGCCTTTCGCGCAATTCTTTTTCGGCAGCGCGCTCATCCCTGTGTGCATCCGAAAGAGCCTCTTCGGCGGATTGTGCGGCGCGTTTCGCACTTTCCCGTGCATTTGCAAGATCACGCGCCCTGCGCTTTGCGCTTTCGGCAGCGGCAGTATCGCGATGAACGGTGCGAACCTCCTCTCTGCGAACCGGCAGCTCGCTGGGGAGGGTAACGTTGACAAATTCTCCGGTATGCTCGGAGTTGATGAATTTTTTAACTTCCAATGAAAGACTCACGGCTGTGACAATCCTTTCTGTATCAGGTCATAATCAGGTCTTATCTGTTCCGCACAGAGGGCACGCACCGGCAGAACTGTCGATTCGTGCGGCATTTCACGCGGAAAGCGGCAAAAACCCCGCTTTTCGGCGGTGAAACATGAAAAATCTGCCCCCTTTGCAGGTATTCTGTCTCATTATTGTATTTTACACGAGGAAGCGCGGCTATGCAAGCAAAAATTTCGCATTTTTGCGGTTCGCCGTCCGCCGCTCACTGTTCCCCGCCCGCCGTATACAGCTCCACGCAGTTTTCGCCGTCGATTTCTTCAAGGCGAACGGAAATTATCTCGTTTTTTGCCGTCGGAATGTTTTTTCCGACAAAATTCGGGCGAATCGGAAGCTCCGAATGCCCCCTGTCGATAAGCACCGCAAGCTGAACCCGCGCCGGACGACCCAAAGCCATTACCGCATCGAGCGCAGCCCTTGCCGTTCGGCAGGTATAAATAACATCATCCACAAGGATAACCGTTTTTCCGATAAGCGAAAAATCCACTTCCGTCGTGCTTACCACGGGGTCGGGCGCAACAGTCGAAAGATCGTCGCGGTAAAGGGTTATGTCAAGTTCGCCGACGGGAATTTTTGCGCCGGTTATCCTTTCGATGTTTTCCGCAAGGCGGAACGCAAGCGGAACGCCGCGAGTGCGGATTCCGACAAGACATATGCCGTCCGTGCCGTGGTTTTTTTCGATTATCTGATGTGCCATCCGAACGAGTGTTCTGCCGATGTCATCTTCCGAAAGCAATTTTGCCTTAAATATCATATCGCTGCCGTCCTGTTCTCGCTGCCGTCCTGTTCGCAATTCGAAATCAATCTCCGTCTTCCGGTTCCCGATTTTTGATTTTCATCCCGGCCCCCGGTTTCTCATTCTTTCACTCGGAGTATGAATATCATCGGAGTCAGTCCGCCCGCCTCGGTGCGCTCCTGCTTCAGGATTTCGATATTGCGTCTTTCCCGAATAAGGTTCTTAAGCAGAGTGAATTCCATTGTGTAAAGCACTGCAATGCCGCCTTTTTTGACAAGCAGCCCCATGCGGTCGAGCAGCCCTTCGTAAAGCCTTTCGCAAGAGGAATGATTCCCCACGCGGTTGCCGAAAGGCAGGTTGCAGATGAGCTCATCATACGGTCTTTTTCTTTCGAACCGCATTATATCGTTGCATATGAATTTTGCCTGGGCTATTCCGCAGGTTTTCGCTGCCGCTTCCGCATTCACCCTTGCGCAGTCAATCGCCTTGTGAGAAATATCAACACCCGTCAAAGAAGCGCAGGGCGAGAGCATTCCGCGTTCAAAAAGCAGAGTGCCGCTCCCGCAGCACGGGTCGATAACGCGGGCATTGACCGTCAGATAATCGCTTGCAAACCGCAGCACGGCAGCCGCAGCCGCAGGATTCATCGAAGCCGGCAGCATCTCCTTTCGGTAGGGGAAACGTTCATCCCTGACGGTGAAAAGCTTCAGGTACAGCCTTGCGGAGCTCACCAAAGCGGCGATGCGAAGTTCGATTTCGTAATCCGCAGGCGCATTCACAAGTGTTTTGTCATCCATAAGATCGCGAATTGCCTTTTTAAGCTCGCTTCTGTTAATATCCCCCGGCAGGTCGCCCGTTATTTCAATGCGATAGCGGTACGGCGGCTCGCCCTCATGCGTCTTCCGCATGAAATCAAGCATAAAGGGTTTTGAGCAGGAAGAAACAGCTTCCGCCGTCAAATCGACTTTCATATCGATCGGAATCAGAGCCTCCGAAAAGCAGCGTGCTTCAAACAGGCCGATGTAATCATCCGTATTGACCTTCAGGCTGTTTCGGCGAACGTCAAACGCCTCAATGTCAAAATCTTCCAGTTCGGCTTTAAGCTGCTCCGTCAGGCGGTCGGGAGCGGTCAACTCAATTTCATAAACTTTGTCAAGTCCGCGGAAAATATGCTTTTCGTGCTTCATTGCGGCGGCGCGCGCCTGTTTCAACGCCTCGCATTCCTCAAGATAATGCTTCTGCTCCGTTTCATCCGCAGGCGGGGTGGGAGTGTATTCATCAAGAGCGCGCTGAGCACTTTCGCCGCCGACGGCTCCCAATGCGAAAAGCAGGGACGGACGAACAAAACGCGTATCTTCGCATTTCAGCCGCGCGATAAGAAGCTGAGCATCCGCTTCATCCTTTGTGAAAAGGCCGATAAGCCTTGCTGCATTGCGGCGGAGCTTCGGGGAGGCATCGCTTGCAAGGGCTTTGCGCATCGCCGGCAGAAGAGCAGGGTTGCCGCTCATGCGGAGCAGCATTGCGCGGCTTTTTGCAAGGCGTATCATCAGCGCCGAGCCGATGTTTTCCTCAATGAACATTGCCGTTGTTTCATCGCAAAGGCTGATTTTGTCGATGGTGGAATCATTCATTATTTCCGCCGAACCGTTCGGCTTTTCCAGTTCCGCTTTAATTTCGCTGCGGGTCAATCTTTTCATTGTGTTCCTTCCCTGTTTTCGTGCAGCAGAGCCTTTCGGGGGCACTTCGTTCCGTTTGCTCCGCAAAAGCTCCGCACAGTTTTGATATTAAAATTCTGTTTGAATTCTGTTTAATCGGGTTTATCCGTTTGCTCCGCGCAGTTTTTCGAGAGCAGCCTTAAAATGCTCCGGCAGAGGAGCAAAAAATTCCATTTGTTCGTGAGTTCGCGGGTGAATCAGGCGCAGCCTTTCCGCATGGAGAGCCTGCCCGACGAACCCGAGATCGTTCCTGCCGCGCACTGCCGATGCCGCACCCGTGCCGTATACATCGTCGCCGACAAGCGGGTGATTGATATAGGCCATATGAACGCGGATCTGGTGTGTCCTTCCCGTTTCGAGTTCAACCCGCAAAAGCGTTCTTCCGCCCGCGCCGCTGTTCGGGAAACGTTCGCGAACGAACCAATGTGTAACCGCTTCACGCGCGCCGGCCGTTCCGGCAGGGTACACCGCCATGCGTTTTCTGTCCGTTTTGTGCCTTGCAAGCGGCGCATCAACGGTTCCGCTGTCCTGTCTGAAATTGCCCTCGCACAAAGCGCAGTAGGTTCTTGCCACCGAATGGGTCTTCAGCTCGTTCGCAAGAAAATTGTGAGCATCATCATTCTTTGCAATGACCAGCAGTCCGGATGTGTTCTTGTCGATTCGATGCACAAGCCCCGGGCGCATTGCTCCGCCTATGCCCGACAAATCCTTAAGGTGAAACATCAGCGCGTTGCAAAGCGTCCCGTCCGGGTTGCCCGGCGCAGGATGCACGACCATTCCGACAGGCTTGTTTATAACGGCAATATCCGCATCCTGATACACAATGTCTATCGGAATATCCTGCGGAACAAGCTCCGTCGGCACGGGCGGCGGAAGCTGAATTTCAATAATATCACCCATGCGCACGGCATACTTTGCTTTTTCGGAACGACCGTTGACCGTTACCGCACCGCAAAGAAGCAGCCTTTGCACCGCCGAACGCGTAAGCTCCGTGTGTTCCGCGGCAAAAGCATCCAGCCTTCCCCCGTTTTTTTGTGCCGCAATAACAATTTTTCCGCCGTTTCGACAGCCGGCTTCCGTCTCGCCGAAAAAAATTTCATCCGAAACAAACTCACTGCCGAAGTCTCGGTCATCTGCATTTTCGCAGGCTTTTTCCGCGCATTCACCGCTGTCTTTTTCGGGGAGCTGTCCGTTCATCCGTTCCGAGTCCGAATTCATTTGCTTTCCGCCTGTTTTACGTCGGGTTCGGCACCCGCTTCTCCGCCGTTGTCCGCTGCGCAGCCCGCGTTTTTTTCGCCGTCCGTTTTTTCGGGCTTCTGCTTTTTTTCGTCCAATGCGGCAAAATACGCTCTGCCGCTCTTTGTGAACAGAACGCTCACAATAAGAAGCACCGCACCCACGGTTATGCAGCTGTCCGCAAAATTGAACACGGGAAAGTTCATAAAATCAAAAGCAATGAAATCGCGCACATAGCCAAGCGCAACGCGGTCAATAAGATTGCCTATCGCACCCGAAAGCACGAGCGCAAGCCCGAGCTGCAAATTGCGCGGCATTGTTTTCAGCGTTTTCAACAGAATGAAAACTATCAATCCGCCCGTGACTATCGTTATCACAACAAAAACCCACGTTGCATTGCTGAAAAGCCCCCACGCCATTCCCGTGTTTTTATGATACTCGAAGCGTATCAGCCCCGGGATAAACTCAAGTGCGCCGCCCGTTTGCGAAAGCACGCTCACGGCTGCCGCCTTTGATATTAAATCCGCCGCAACAAGCAAAATAACCGCTGCGCAAAGTGTAACCAACAATGTTATTCTCCGTTCCTTTCCGCGCGCCCGTCTGCGGCCGCGAAAAATGTATTCCTTCACATATAACATGATACAACACTCACCGAAAAAATGCAACGGGGAAAGAGCGGATAAGTTTATCGTTTCGAAACATAATCCGCATATTTCTTATTTGTTGCGCTCCGCCTGTTATCGCGGTATAATACCATCGTGCCGACAGCGGCGCACTACTCTGTCGAAAGTTCGTTGAATCTGCTTCGGCAAATTAATAAGGAGAACCCGTTCTTGGCTGATCTGAAGAAACTTATTGATGAATTACGCAAATACCCCGTTGAAACCCAATGGCTCGAATTCAAGCACAACAACTATACCCCGGAAATGATCGGACAGGATATCAGTGCTCTTGCAAACAGTGCAGCACTTTATGACCGGGAGTGTGCATACATGATCTGGGGAATAGACGACGTTACACATGATATTGTCGGAACCGAGCATAATCTTCAAACCTTAAAAAAGGGGAATCAGGAGCTTGAAAACTGGCTGCGATCCCTCCTTTCGAAGAACGCTGATTTCGAATTTCATTCAGTTAAAACGGATAACAAAACCGTTGGACTGCTCATAATACATAAGGCAGCCAATCAGACCGTGACTTTTGAAAAGGTTGCCTATATTCGTGTCGGGAGCTATACAAAAAAATTGAGTGACTTTCCCATACTTGAAGCTCAGCTTTGGAGCAAAATGCGTGATTTAAAGTTCGAAGAGCAGTATGCAAAATCGGATTTGGATTTGATTGAGGCGTTGAATCTTCTAAACCACACTTCCTACTTTGACCTTGCGGGAATTCCGCAGCCCGCCGATGCGGCCGGAATTGCACATTATCTGCTGCAGGAAGCAATTCTCGCAAAGCAGGATGACGGGTTGTACTCAATTACAAACCTCGGTGCAATTTTGTTTGCCAAGCAGCTTTCGCTTTTTCCAAGGCTTTTTCGGAAAAGCATTCGTATTACCCGATACAACGACAACAGTCGTTTTGAGATGCTGAATAAATACACTATCGAAAGCGGTTATGTTTCCGCATTCGAGGGACTTTTCGGCTATTTGGACGCGCTCCTTCCGTCGAAAGAAGTAATAATTGATGCTGTTCGCAAAACAATGACTGTTTATCCCAAGCTTGCATTAAGAGAGGTTATCGCAAATGCTCTTATTCATCAAGACTTTTCCGTATCCGGCGCCGGGCCTGTGATTGAAGTATTCCGCGACCGCATTGAAGTCACAAACCCCGGCACGCCTTTGGTTGACATCGATCGAATCATCGATAACCCCCCACGTTCGCGAAACGAGAAATTAGCATCGTTAATGCGCCGTCTCGGGCTGTGCGAAGAGCTCGGAACCGGTTGGGATAAAATAGTTATAAAATGTGAGTCCGAACAGCTTCCCGCTCCCCTTATCCAAACTTTCACCGACAGTACGCGCGTAACGCTTTATGCCCATGCTCCCTTTGCGAGCATATCGTCTGCCGACAAATTGAGAGCCTGTTATCTTCATGCCTGCATTAAACAGGTCCAGGGTGAACAGATGACTAATTCGTCCCTCCGTGCACGCTTCGGGCTGAAGGACTCCTCCTCCGGCAGTATCTCAAGACTGATTAAAGAAGCGGTAAACCAAGGATACATAAAGCCTTTTGACCCTGAAACCGCTCCGCGCTACATGAGATACATTCCGATATGGGCATGATCGTTTTAACTTGCCGGTAATTTGCCGAGTCGGGTATTTTTGTTCTGTTTGTAATCTGTTTTTAGCCGTATACATTTGATTTTAATCAGATGTCGATGCTGCTGTTAACTTGCCGGCAACTTGCTGTTAACTTGCCGGCAAGTCAGCCGTGCTCCACATTTTCCTCAGTTGATCCGACTGCGAAAAAAGTCACTCGTATTTTGAATAAAGACGTATTCAGCCAAAGCCACCGCTTTCTCCCGCTTCTTCCAAGGCTGTACGATTTTTGTTTTTTCTTTGATGTGCACTTCCGACCCCGATTTTCGGCAAAAAAATCCCTGTTCCTTTGCAAATATATCCTTTTTCCCCCTTACAATATAGGCTGAAGAGTTATATAATAGGAGGCAGGAATCGTTCGGTTCGATTTTCGGACGGATTCGGGCGATTTTTCTTTTTTAACGTTACCTTTGGGAGGATCGCAATGGAAAATTTCGATAACCTTAAAAAAACTCCGCTGTTTGAGAAGCATTGTGCTCTCGGCGGCAAAATCGTCGATTTCGGCGGCTGGGCTCTGCCCGTGCAGTACACCTCCATTTTGGATGAGTGCAAAGCCGTTCGCGAACGCGCAGGCCTTTTTGATGTTTCACACATGGGTGAAGTTGACATTATCGGCAATGATGCCTATGCCTACATGCAGAAAATGGTCACCAACGACGTCACTTCAATGACGCCCGGCAGGTGCCGCTATGCCGTTATGTGCTATGATAACGGCGGCGCAGTGGACGACGTTCTTATCTACAAATTCGCCGACGATCACTACATGCTCATCGTCAACGCCGGCAATACCGACAAGGACTTTGCATGGCTTTCCGAACATGCATTCGGTGATGTTCGGGTCATCAACAACAGCGCAAAATGGGGTCAGCTCGCTTTGCAGGGTCCGCTTCATCAGGCAGTTCTTGATGCGGCGGGTTTTGAAGGCGAGATCCCTCAGAAATATTACACTTTCAACGATAAAATGACCGTTGCCGGCATTCCCTGCCTCATCTCCCGCACCGGCTACACCGGAGAAGACGGCGTTGAGCTTTACTGTGCGGCGGAAGATACCGTTCGCCTGTTTGAGGCTCTGCTTGAAGCGGGCAAAGGCGTTGACATGCTGCCCTGCGGCCTCGGCGCACGCGACACGCTCCGTTTTGAAGCTTCCATGCCCCTTTACGGTCATGAAATGAGTGCGGACATCAACCCCGTTGAGTGCGGCCTCGGCTTTGCAATCAAATTCAACAAGCCCGATTTCATCGGCAAAGAAGCTCTGCTCAAGCCCCAGACCCGCAAACGCATCGGTCTGAAGCTCATCGGAAAGGGCATTGCCCGCCCCGAGGCGGATGTTCTCTGCAACGGTGAAAAAGTCGGCATCGTCACCTCGGGCGGCCCCGCACCCGCTGTCGGCGGCAATTATGCAATGGCACTCGTTTCCGCCGATGCCGATGAAAACGGCACTTGGGCTGTTTCCGTTCGCGGCAGAGTCATCGACTGCGAGTTTGCACCCATGCCCTTCTACAAGAGGAAATAAACATAATTTATGCGGCTCACCTGTCGGCGCCGCACAAATGCGCACAAAACTGCGTTCCCTTCCCCGGCGGTGCGTATCGGCACACGGCACGGTTCCGCTGCGGGAATTTAAACGAAAATACATACAAAACTTATAAATCCGGAGGATTATATCATGGTTCCCACCGACCGCAAATACACCCGTGAACATGACTGGGTACTTATCGAAGACGGCGTTGCCACCCTTGGCATCACCGATCACGCACAGAGTGAGCTTGGCGACATCGTTTATGTTGAGCTTCCCGAAGTTGACAGCGAGATCAATCTCGGCGAGTCCTACACCACCGTTGAATCCGTAAAGGCAGCTTCCCCCGTCAACAGCCCCGTTGCCGGCACCGTCATCGAAGTCAACGAAGAGCTGGACGCACAGCCCGAGCTTCTTAACGAGGATGCTTTCGGTCAGTTCATCGCAAAGATCAAAGTTACCGAAATCGACGAAGCAAGCCTGCTCACCGCAGAAGAATACGAAAAGCTGCTTGAAGAGGCTTAATCAACCCGTTCCTGTCGCGGCCCCGCCCAAGCCTGTGCTTTTCGGCACGGTTCCGCGATAAAAAAACGCATAGCTCCGCGCCCACGGTTTTCCGCCGCCGCGGGTTATGCGTTTTTACCTTGAATAAGCTTTTTTTCGAATCGGGCAAAATTCCGATTCATCAAGATTTTATATTTATAAAGGAAGTATTCCACAACATGAGAAGCTATGTTCCCAACACCGTTGAAGAACGCCGCGAAATGCTGAAAACACTCGGCCTTTCCGAAATGGACGAGCTGTTTGCCGATATTCCGGCGGATCTTAAGCTCAACCGCGAGCTGGATCTTCCCGCTCCGATGAGCGAGATGGAGCTGCGTCAGCTCATCACCGGCTATGTTCTTCAGAACGACGAAGCCTGCCTGCTTTTCCGCGGCGCGGGCGCATATCATCACTACATTCCCGCGCTGATTCCTCAGCTCATCTCCCGCAGCGAATTCTACACCGCATACACCCCCTATCAGGCGGAAATGAGCCAGGGTATGCTTCAGGGTATTTTCGAATGGCAAACAGTCATCTGCAATCTTACCGGCATGGATGCCGCCAACGCTTCCGTTTACGACGGTGCGACCGCTGCGGCCGAATCCCTGCTGATGCTGCGTGACTCAAAGCGCAAGAACAAAATCCTCTACAGCGCAGGTCTTCACCCCGATGTTATCGGCACTGTCAAAACCTACGGCCACTGCCACGGCCTTGAGCTTGTTGAAATCGGGCTCAACGAAAACGGCATTACCGATATCGACTGCCTGAAGGCAAACCTTGAAGGCTCTGCCGGTTTCATCGCCGCACAGCCCAACTATTTCGGCTGCATTGAAAACATGGACGAGATTTCAACCCTCGTTCACGGCGCAAAGGCACTGCTCGTCAGCTATGTCAACCCCATCAGCCTCGGCGCTGTCAAACGCCCTGCGGACTACGGTGCGGATATTGCTGTCGGCGATGCACAGCCTCTCGGCATTCCCATGTGCTTCGGCGGCCCGTATGCGGGCTTTATGGCAGCAGGCGGCAAACTCATCCGCAATCTGCCCGGCAGAATCGTCGGTGAAACCGTTGATGCCGACGGCAACCGCGTATTCGTTCTCACCCTTCAGGCACGTGAGCAGCACATTCGCCGCGAAAAGGCTTCCAGCAACATCTGCTCCAACCAGATGCTCTGCGCAATCATGGCAACCATGTATGCCTGCACGATGGGTCCCTGCGGCATGAAAGAAGTTGCCGAAGCGAACATTGCAAAGGCGCACTATCTGGCTCAAAAGCTCACCGAGCTTCCCGGCTTCAAACTCCGTTTCAACACCCCGTTCTTCAACGAGTTCGTCATCGACAGCGAGATTCCCGCCGACGAGATTTCCACCGCGCTCAAGGATGCCGGCATAGTTTCCGGTCTTGTGCTTGCAGACGGCGGAATGCTCTGGTGCGCAACCGAAATGACAACCAAAGAAGATATTGATTACCTTATCGAAATGCTCAACATCATGTTCTTTGAGCAGGACGGTGAGAACGAAACCGACGGAGGTACCGAAGCATGAGGCAATCCTACAAGCTGATTTTTGAACGTTCCCGCGAGGGACGCCGCGCGTATGACCTGCCCGCACTGGATGTGCCCGCCGCAAACTGCGCAATTCCCGAAAATATGCGTGCCGAATCAAAACTCGACCTTCCCGAACTGGGTGAAGTCGATCTTGTTCGCCACTACACAAACCTTTCCCGCCGCAATTTCGGCGTTGACAACGGGTTCTATCCTCTCGGCTCCTGCACGATGAAATATAACCCCAAAATCAACGAAGAAGTCGCCCAACTGTTTAACGACGTGCATCCTCTGCTCGATGCAGATATGTGCCAGGGTTCTCTGCGCCTGATGTATGACATGGAAAAATGCCTGTGCGAAATCTGCGGCATGGACGCTTTCACGCTCCAGCCCGCTGCCGGTGCGCACGGTGAATTGACCGGACTTATGCATATCCGCGCCTATCACGAACATCGCGGCGACACCGCCCGCACAACCATCATCGTTCCCGATGCAGCGCACGGCACCAACCCCGCAAGTGCGGTTATGTGCGGCTTCAAAGTTAAAGAAATCAAATCCGCTCCCGACGGCGGCGTTGATCTTGACGCGCTGCGTGCGGCAGTCGGCCCCGACACTGCGGGTCTGATGCTCACCAACCCCTCCACCCTCGGTCTGTTTGAGCGCAATATTAAGGAAATTGCCGACATCGTTCACGAGGCAGGCGGTCTGCTCTATTACGACGGCGCAAACCTGAACGCGATAATGGGCATTGTTCGCCCCGGCGATATGGGCTTTGACGTTATGCATATCAACCTGCATAAAACCTTCTCCACCCCGCACGGCGGCGGTGGTCCCGGCAGCGGTCCCGTCGGTGTTAAAAAACACCTCATGCCCTTTATGCCTGTTCCCGTGCTTGTTGAACGCAACGGCATGATCGAACTGGATTACGATCGCCCCGAATCCTTCGGCAGGGTCAAGAGCTTCTACGGCAACTTCGGTGTTATTGTCAAGGCATATGCCTATATCCGCTCTCTCGGCGGCAAGGGGCTCAAGGAAGCAAGCGAAAATGCCGTTCTGAATGCAAACTACATCATGAACGCACTGCGCGGCACCTATGAGATTCCCCACGACCGCATCTGTATGCATGAATGCGTCATTGCTCCGGGCGAACTGCTCGATCTCGGCGTTCACACAACCGATATCGCAAAAGCCCTTATCGATCGCGGTTACCATCCCCCGACCATCTACTTCCCGCTTATCGTTCATGAAGCAATGATGATCGAACCCACCGAAACCGAAAGCCGTGAGACTCTCGATGAGTTCATTGAAGCAATGAAAGACATTGCCCGTGAAGCCAAAGAAAACCCCGAGGCCGTACACGCCTGCCCCGTCACCACCCCCGTCGGCCGTCCCGATGAGGTCACCGCGGCAAGAAAGCCCGTTGTACGCTACACGAAATAAGCATTGCTTTCAGTAAACCGCAAACTGCATCAGCGGGCTCGGTATCCCCGCCCCCGCTGACAAATAACAGGACTGCGCCGCAAAAGGCAGCAGTCCTGTTTTGTTATTGTATTCGAGTTTTGTTGAGTGAGTTTATCGCTGTCCGGCACGTCATCTTCCTTCCGACAGGAACTCGGCCGCTGAAGGATTCAAATCCAGTCCGGAAACCTCCCCGCTGCGCAGCATATAATAACCCTGACAGGCTATCATTGCCGCATTATCGGTGCAGAACCGCATATCCGGGCGGCAAAAACGAATGCCGTTCCTGTCGCACTCGGTTTGCAGCCGGGTGCGAAGCACATTGTTCGCACTCACTCCGCCGGCAAGGGCAAGCACGGAGCTTTTTTCGCGCAGAGCCGCGCGAACGGATTTCATCGTCAGGGTATCCGCAACGGCACGTTGGAAGGAGGCGGCGACATCGGCCTTGTTCAGAACTTCCCCCTTCTGCTCCGCATTATGGAGCAGGTTGACAACGGCCGTTTTGATTCCCGAAAAACTGAAATCATTGCTTTCGCCCTCGTTAAACGGTGCATGGAAGCGGAATGCATTCGGATTCCCGCATTTTGCAAGCTTCTCTATCTCCGGGCCGCCGGGGTACGGCAAGCCGAGCGCACGCGCTGCCTTGTCAAAAGCCTCACCCGCCGCATCATCGCGCGTTCTGCCGATAAGCTCAAAGCGATTGTAATCGACCACGCGAACGATATGGCTGTGTCCGCCGGAAGCAACAATGCAGACAAACGGCGGTTCAAGATCCGGATAAGTGAGATAGTTTGCGGCGATATGCCCCGCAATATGGTTCACGCCGACCAAAGGAATGTTTGCGGCGTATGCGAGGCCTTTTGCATAACTGACGCCCACAAGCAGTGCGCCGATCAGCCCGGGCGTGCAGGTTACGGCAATTGCACCGATGTCATTCAAACCGACACCGGCAGTTTTTAATGCCTCATCCGCAACGGCACCTATACGCTCCGTATGGCTGCGTGAAGCAATTTCCGGCACAACGCCGCCGTACAGCCTGTGAACGGGAATTTGCGTATGCACCGCCATGCTCAGCACTTTGCGTCCGCCGCACAGAACGGCGGCCGCCGTTTCGTCGCAGGAGGATTCAATCCCGAGTATAAGTTCATTTTCCCCGCTCATAAAGCGTTTCAGCGCGGGTTCACATCTTTCGGACCAATTCAAATTGATTTTCCTTTCCAAACCGCTTTTCACTTTCCGAGCCGACTCCCGCTTCCGCAGGCAGTAACCGGAACGATTGATTTGATTAAGTGAAATTAGTCTTTGGCATCCCTAAGTCTGTTTTTCACGGTTCCCTTGCCTGCTCCCGAGGTTTTGCACACAATCCCCGCGAGAATGCTTATAGCCGCACAGGCACTCACGGTGTAAACTGCAATGCGAAGTATCAGATCGCTGAAAAGCTGCTGAACGCAGATGCGAATCATCAAACTTTCCGCCGGGTCAAACATTGCAGACGGAACATCCAGAAATACTGCGTGAAACAGTATCCAGAACGAATAAAAATCCACGGCAGCCCAAACTGCAAGCACAGCCGCAATGAAGGCAATGACGCAAATCCCGATAAGCCAGCAGCGGGCAAGCACGGCGGCGGCGCTCCGCCTGTAAACATACAAAGCAAGCGCAGCCGCAATTGCTGCAAAGGCGAACAGAATGTATTTCGCTGTTTCAACCCCGAACCAGAGCTTTCGGACATCATTCATGTGCGAAATTTCCCGCTCGCCGAACATTTCGGTGCGTTCGCCGAACACCGTGACTTCCGTTTGAAGCTCATCCGTCCCGCCCTTCATATAATCAACCATGCGAAGATACACGGTGCACATCTCGTCCGTGCTCATGCCGGTGTAATCATTTATATCCAGTTTTTCATACTCCCTTTTGATCCAAACCTTATCTCCCGAAAGCCGGTCGATAAAACTTATCAGCAGCGCGGCAGCAAGGCACGGCACGGCAGCATATGCAAGGATTTTCGAAAGCAGCTTCATATTAAGATTTTATCTTCCCTCCGGGTTTACAATTGCCGTTATCCTTTCTTCCGCCGCCTTAAGCTGCGGAATGATGCTATTAACAATCGTCACGTTCGTCGGCACAACAACATACCAATAGCCTTTAAGCTGCGGGAACACGCGGCAGGGATGATATTTCTCGCTTTCCACGCGCACACTTCCCCCCTCGCGAACGATGCCGATTTCCGCAATAAAAGTGTCATTCGCGGTGCTTCTGCCCATGCTGGACACAAAGTTGCCCATTGAATATGCACAAAGCACCTGCCGTCCGTCCGCCGCCGTGAGCCAAACAACGGGCTGAACCGCATGGGAGTGTGAGCCGATTATGATATCAACGCCTGCATCCGCCATCTCCTGAGCGTGAGTCACGACCTTCGGTGTGGGTTGGTGCGTATGTTCCGCGCCCCAATGATTATAGGCCACGATAAGCTCCGCACCGGCAGCCCGCGCCGCCGCAATGTCCTCGGCAATGCGTTCCTTTGAATAGGTGTTTATCATGTATTCACAGCCCGCTTCGCGAACGGCTTTATCTTTTGAATTATAGAATTCGGCATAGGAAAGGAGGCCGACTTTTATCCCCTTAACATCAAGGATTACGAACCGCTGCGCGTCCTTTTCGCGGAAAAGTCCGGTGTAGGGAAAGCCGTATTCCTCAACAGCCTGAGTGGTTTCGATAATGCCCTGAACTCCCGCATCGCAGCAATGGTTGTTTGCAAGCACAAGCGCGTCAAAGCCCGCAAATTTCAATGCTCCCAAATATTGCTTGGGTCCGTTGCAGTTGGGCATTCCGCCGATATTGCGCTGCTCCGTTGCATAGGGCCACGAATGCGAAAGCGATGTTTCAAGATTGCCGATGACGCAGTCCGCATTGTTAAAAACTTCCCTGACATATGCAAATGACGGAGAAAAGTCATAGCCGCTGCCGCCCGCCTGCTGTTTCGCGCCGCGCTGCTGGCTTGAAAGGCACATCAAATCGCCCACAAACATGAGCGTTGCGTGAACGGGCGCAAGGGTGGGCTCCGGCGTCGGTTCGGCCGTCGGCTCCGGTGTCGGTTCGGACGTCGGCAACGTTGTCGGCTGTGCTGTCGGCGCAGGCGTGTCATGGCCTATGTCAACAACAACATCGCCTCCGCGGCAGGCAGTGCCTGTGAATACAAATGCCAAAGCAATCATCAGTGCGGCGAACCGCAGCAATTTTTTCTTCATTATCTGTCTCCTCAACAAAGTGCGCCGACGCTCGGCTTCGCCCCGAAAAAAGCGTTTGCGGCAGCGGCGGGTTAACTCTCCCCCGCGAGAACTTCAATCACGGGGATGTCTTTCGGGCTTGTTCCCCTCGGGAATGTTTCCCGAGAAACAAGCCGACAGCAGGCTCAGCCTGCACAACAGTAAATTAAACAAGCCTGCCCGAGAACAGTTTGCCGTATTGCCTCGGACAGGCAATAAAAAGCGTTTCCTGTGCGGCACCGTCACGCGGACGGGCGCGGACGGCTTTTGCCGTTCTGCCTTCAATCCGGCTGAATAACTCCCGCCGCAACGGAAGCGGCAAGGCGCACGTTGTTATAAACAAGCGCGATATTCGCCTTCAGGCTTGCGCCCTCCGTAAGCTCCGCAATACGCGCAAGCAGGAAGGGGGTAACATCCCTGCCCGTGATGCCGTTCTTTTCGGCCTCACGCAAAGCCTTCGTGGTTGCACGGTCGATCATGTCCTCGTCGGCTTCGAATTCTTTCGGAATCGGGTTCACAATAACCATGCCGCTGCGCATTGGAATATTTGCCATTGCGCCGACCATATCCGAAAGCTCCTCAACCGAATCGCATCTGCAAGGGGTGTTATAACCGCTGTCCCGCGTGTAAAATGCGGGCATTTTGTTCGTGCGGAAGCCGACAACGGGCACACCCTGCGTTTCAAGATACTCAAGCGTCAAGCCGATATCAAGCACACTCTTTGCGCCCGCGCAAACGACTGCAACAGGCGTTCTTCCAAGCTCCGTAAGGTCGGCGGAAATATCCATGGTTGTTTCCGCGCCGCGATGCACACCGCCGATGCCGCCCGTTGCAAACACTTTTATGCCCGCAAGGCTTGCAATGAACATCGTTGCGGCAACCGTCGTTGCGCCGTCCGCACCCTTTGCCATGATATAAGGAATATCGCGGCGGCTGACTTTTGCAACATTCCGTCCTTCCCTGCCGAGATACTCGATCTGTTCCTCGGTAAGGCCCGCGCAAAGCTGACCTCCGATGATCGCAATCGTTGCGGGAACCGCGCCGTGCGTACGTGCCAGACGTTCGCACGCAAGAGCCGTTTTGACGTTCTGCGGATAAGGCATTCCGTGCGCAATAATCGTGCTTTCAAGCGCAATAACGGGTCTTCCCAGCGCAAGTGCCTCGCGAACTTCATCAGAAAGTTTAACGTTGTAATTCATTTTTATGACCATGACTTTCGCTTCGGCGAAAGTCTCCTTTCTTTTCTTTGCATTTTGCAGCCGGCTGCGGCCGGCTTCGTTGTAAAATCCCTGTCGGGAAGCTGCCCGAGGTTCGGATTTAAAGTTTAATGTTCAAATCTTTTTCCCGGTTTCCTTTCGGTGCAAACTGTTATGACTCCGTTATATCCTCAACTTATCCACATTCAAAGCCGCGTTTAACAGGCATTTTTTGCAAAAAACTCCCCGATTCGGGCAAGTTATCCACATTTTTACACTGTTGGGACGTGTTATCCACACGAACCTGTGGATAATGTGGATTATTTTGATGCAGTCTTTCCGCATCGCTTTCAATACTCGAAGCTTTTGTTCAGTTCTCGTCGGTTTCAATAAAAAAATCCACAACTTTCCTGTCGGAAATCACACGGCGGATATAATTTGATATCTCCGCATGACGGGGAAAATCGCGGTACGCAAGCATATCCTCAACACTTTTGAAGTCGGCAACAAGAGCCATATCAAAGCTTGCGGGGCTGCCGAGAACATCCTCGCCGATGCTGAGCTTCAGAAGCGTCGGCGCAACGCCGACAAGCGCACGAAGATTTTCCGCCGCGAAGCGCATGTTCTCCGCTTTTGTTTTGCCTTCCGCATTGTCAAGAAATTTCCACATCACAATGTGCTTCAGAATTTTCACGGGTATTTTCCCTCCAAAGGAATTATTCCGAAAGGCTGCCTTGTTTTTTGCTCGGCAGCAAATGCCTTTCGTATGCGGTTATTATACCATATTTGTATAGGGCGGGCAATGTTCAATTGGGAATCGGCAATCAATAATGAGCAACTGCCGCTTGATTTTTGGCATTAATGTGACAAAATTGAAACATTATTTGTTTGCTGTTGCTTTTCGTGTCGGAGTGTTATATAATATTAGCACTCAAAGAGAACGAGTGCTAATAACCCGATTTGAACCGCCGAACCTCAGCCCCTCGGCGGGCGGGGAAGCACCTTCCCGTGCCTCTCTGATAACGCCCCGTTTCATTCGGGCAGCAGTTTGATGCAGCCCCGTTTGCACGGGACAATGTTTCTGATTAAAAGGAACACCGTTACGGAAACAATACCTCAAGGAGGTTTACCTTATGAACGCTAATAAAATGACCCAAAAAACCCTTGAAACCCTTCAGCAGGCGCAATCGCTTGCCGAGGAGCGCAGGAATACCCAAGTCGGGCAAATTCACGTTTTTCATGCGCTTCTTGACGATCCGGATGATTTGAACGCCCAGCTTATGGCATCCATGGGTATTTCCACGGATGAACTCCGCGCCGCAATCGACACGGAGCTTGACAAACAGGCAACCTTCGGAAGCAGCGGCGGCGGGCAGGTTTATATGACTCCGGAGCTGAACTCCGTGCTCACCCGCGCCGAAGAGGAAGCAAAGCGCATGGGCGACAGCTTCGTTTCCGTTGAGCATATCATGCTCGGCCTTATCGAACGCGCCGACTATGTTGTGAAACCCCTGCTCAAGCGGTTCGGAATCGTCCGCGACAAATATCTTGAAGCGCTGAAGGCCGTCCGCGGCAACAGCAGGGTGAATTCCGATAATCCTGAAAGCACCTATGATGTTCTTAACAAATACGGACAGGATCTGACCGAACTTGCCCGGGCGCAGAAGCTTGACCCCGTTATCGGCCGTGATAACGAAATCCGCAGCGTTATCCGCATTCTTTCACGAAAAACGAAGAACAACCCCTGCCTTATCGGTGAACCCGGCGTCGGCAAAACCGCAATTGCCGAGGGGCTTGCGCTCCGTATCGTGCGCGGCGACGTCCCCGACAATCTGAAGGATCGCAGACTTTTTGCGCTGGACATGGGTTCCCTTGTTGCGGGCGCAAAATATCGCGGTGAATTTGAAGAAAGGCTGAAAGCTGTGCTTAACGAAATCAAGCGCAGCGAAGGCAGGATCATCATGTTCATCGACGAACTTCACACCATTGTCGGCGCCGGCAAGACCGACGGCGCAATGGATGCGGGCAACATTCTGAAGCCCATGCTGGCGCGCGGCGAACTGCACTGCATCGGCGCAACAACGCTTGACGAATACCGCAAATACATCGAAAAGGATGCTGCACTCGAACGCCGTTTCCAGCCCGTGACCGTTGCCGAACCCTCCGTTGAGGACACCATTGCCATCCTTCGCGGTTTGAAGGAACGCTATGAAGTTTATCACGGCGTTAAGATTCACGACTCGGCACTTATTGCCGCCGCAACGCTTTCCGACCGTTATATTTCCGACAGGTTCCTTCCCGACAAGGCTATCGACCTTGTTGACGAGGCATGTGCGCTCATCAAGACGGAAATGAACTCCATGCCTTCCGAAATGGACGAAATTTCCCGGGAAATAATGCGTTTGGAGATTGAAGAAACCGCTCTCACCGGCGACAATGACGAACACACGCAGGAACACCTTGCCGAAATTCGCCGCGAGCTTGCCGAAAAGCGCGACAAGTTCAACAACATGAAAGCGCGCTGGGACAACGAGCGCAATGCAATTTCCAAGGTTCAGCAGCTCCGTGAACGCATTGAACAGATTAACGCGGATATTGCCCGCGCAGAAAACGAATACGATCTTAACCGTGCCGCTCAGCTGAAATACGGCGAGCTGCCCGGCCTGCAAAAAGAGCTGCAAAAGGAAGAGGCTCTTGCCGCAAACCGCGAAAACAGTCTGCTCCGCGACCATGTTTCGTCCGAGGAGATTGCAAAAATCGTTGCGCGGTGGACGGGCATCCCGGTTTCAAAGCTCATGGAAAGCGAGCGCAAGAAACTTCTGCGGCTTGACTCCCAGCTTCATAAACGCATTGTCGGACAGGATGACGCCGTTCAGCGCGTTTGCGATGCAATTTTAAGATCCCGTGCAGGAATACAGAACCCCAATCGTCCGATAGGTTCGTTCCTGTTCCTCGGCCCCACCGGTGTCGGCAAAACGGAGCTGTGCAAAGCGCTTGCCGAGGCACTGTTTGACGATGAGCGCAGTATGGTCCGTATCGATATGAGCGAATACATGGAGCAATACTCCGTCTCCCGTCTTATCGGTGCCCCTCCGGGATATGTCGGCTATGACGAGGGCGGCCAGCTCACCGAAGCCGTTCGCAGGAAACCCTATGCAGTGCTTCTGTTTGATGAAGTTGAAAAGGCGCATCCGGACGTTCTGAACGTTCTGCTCCAGGTGCTTGACGACGGCAGAATTACGGACGGACAGGGCCGCACCGTTGACTTTAAGAATACGATCATCATTTTGACGAGCAACATCGGCAGCGATTTGATCCTGAGCAGCATGGCAAAGGACGGCAGGATAACGACCGAAACCGAGGAGCTGCTGCACAAGCTGCTGCGCACAAAATTCCGTCCCGAATTTATCAACAGGCTGGATGAAATCGTGTTCTTCAACGCCCTTTCGGATGCGGATATGCACGGCATTGTTGACCTGCTTATTGCGGACCTTGCAAAGCGTTTGCAGGCAAACCGCCTGAATCTCAGCGTTTCCGAAAGTGCAAAAGCCGCCATCATCAAAAACGGTGCCGATCCGCTGTTCGGTGCCCGTCCGCTCAAGAGATACATTCAGGGGCATATTGAATCCCTGCTTGCGCGGTTCATCATTGAAAATTCGCCCGAGGAAGGTTCAACCCTGACCGTTGATGCGGATGAAAAAGGCAGCTTCATTATCGGCCAAAAGCAATAACGGAAGCGCGGCGGGAACCGTATGAATTTCTCCCTTGTCAACCCATCGGTTCCCGGATTTCCGAATTCCGATTTTTTCATCCCGATTTTTCATTATGAAGAAAAAAGAAATCCCCCGCGTGCAAGGGAGGCATACGCGGGGGATTTTTTCGGCTCAGTGCCGACAGCCGGTGCAGCTTGCGGAACACGCAAACACGGAATCCGCAGAAAAACACCAATCATTTATGTTGCTTTTTCAGTCCTCGTTCACAAGCATACTTATTGCAGCTATGACTTCTTCCAACGACTGTTTTTTCAGCGAGTAGTACGGTCGTCCGCTTTCTGCATTGCATTCCACAAGTCCAAGCGTTAAAAGTTTTGACATATGATAAAAGACTTTTTGCCTCGTCAATCCGAATTTATCGGCAATCTCGCCCCCGGACATTGTCTTTCGCTGCGCTATCGCTTTTAATATTTCAAAGCGAATTTCGTCCGAAAGTCCGCTGAATATTCCGACTACGCGTGACGTACTGCTTTCGTTTGAAACACTTTCCATATAATCCCTGAAGCCCAAACCAAGCCACATCTCCCCTGCACAACCTTTTTCACCGATGCAAATTCTTTTGTCCCAATAAGACATGGCAAGCATAAGTCCGTTGTGTATCGAAGGGAATATTGTAAAATCGCACTTCGGCATTTTCAAACGTGAATGTTCAGATACATAGGTGCATACATCGCCAACCTCTTGAATATCACGTTCCCACTTTTTAACATCCTCTTCAAAACGCACCAGCTTTTCATCGACAATTTTGACAATCGGACTCATAAAATGCTCAAGCCGTATGCAATTCTGCTCGTAGTTGCTGCAGCATTCCACAATACTCAGCTTGTTCATGCCGCTTATCGGCAATTTCATTACATACTCCACAAGGCTCTCGTAATCAAAATTCTGTGAGCTGTCAAAATTTTGCATATGACAGCACATTTTTTTGATACGCTGCTGCGGGTTCATATTCAAAAGCTCCTCAAAAAAGAACTTGCCCGATTGAGCTTCGCCCATGAAGGTATACGGCATTATGAGCATTCTGGCAATGCTGCAATTAGTCGAAAGATCCTTAAAAAAGTATTGCAGTTCCGATTCGTCAACATGAACAGCTTCATCCAATTCTTTTTCAAATTCTATACCTTTGCGCAAAATTTCCTTAATTTTTTTTCTCAAATACGGGTGTCTCTCGCAAGCCTCTTGTTCATTAATATAGATTCTTTCTCCATTCGCCCTGCCGCTGAGGTAATCGAAAGTTTCAATCAGCGGTATAAGCTCCGTTCTGATTCCGTATGTGTTGCTCTGCATCGTATTCAGCACGAATCATCCTTTCAGTATTTATTCTTTCGTAAATGCCTTGCCCAATCCGGCAATGCATTTCTCAGGCGCAACGGCAAAGTCAAGGTCAAATGCAATCACATCTGACCTTGAGCTTTCCGTCCCGCAAGTTCTTTTTTACTGTATATGACTGATGGAGTTCACTCTGCCTGTCTTGACTTCCGTCAGTTCAAAAGTGATGGACACTTCAGGCAGAAACCCCGAGAGCATGACGGAGTATCAGAATCGCATCCTGCGCATCCACCGTACCGTCTGAGTTAAAATCGGCTCGTTCAATTTGTTCGTCCGTCAATGCCGCCAACCCCATTGTGTATCTCAGCACGATAATTGCATCCTCTAAGCCTATTGAATTATCTCCGTTCACGTCGCCGAGGGTTATGCCGCCGACAAAGCGCGCTATCAACTCCGGTTGTTCACACTCGGAGACCCAAGCCCAATTCGCCATATTGAATATTCCAAGTTCAAACTCCGGTTCGGATGAAACCAGAGTTCCGTCCGGGGTGTACCAGCCGGCAAACTGAGCTCCCTCACTCGGTGTCGCAACTGCATTCGTGTAGCATACACCGCTGGCATAAGGTATTACATCCGAGAAGAAGCCCACATAGCCACTGCCTTCAGACATAAGATTGTAATCCACTCCATACCTTTCGGAACGCCAATGACTCTGTTTAAGCCTGTTGTTGGATGTGGCAAGCGTCCAGATGTTTCCGCAGCCGCTTATGTCAAGCTCGCTGAGACAGTTGTTTTGGCAGAATATCGAATCAATTCCATCAAGGTTATCAGGAAGAATCAGCGATGTAAGCATGTTATCATTGCATCCAATGGTTCTGGCCGACGCATTGCTTAAATCCAGTTCGGTCAGATTATTACCCATAACAACGATGTCCAAAAGGCCGGTGCAGCCCGTCAAATTGATTGCATCAAGACTGCATTCTTCCACCGAAAGATAGTTCAAAGTATCGATGTCATGACAATCGAGCACGCCGCTCAATTCCTGATATGAAAGATCCAGACCGTACAATTGCGTTCCTCTGTACATTTGTGCATCGAATGAAGTTATCCGGTTCCCGGGTGCGGTTATAAGTCCGATATTCGGGCAGTTTGGCAATTCCAGCTCTGTAAGAAGGTTGTAGTCGAAAGCAGCTATATAAAGAGCCGGAAGGTCTCTCACGTTTGCGGTGGAAATCTGATTATTGTTCAGTGTTAAAGTATACAGTTCGTTGCAGCCGGACACATCAAAACCTGTGATTCTGTTCTCGTAAGCGGCAAGTGTATACAGTTTTGTACATCCGCTCACGTCAAGCTCCCCAACGACATCGGAGGCTTGGAAGTATACCGAACGCAAATGTCCGTCCGAAGTCCATACGCATTCCGTCGAATAGCCGTTGCTGTCTGTACCGGTCCATGTGGTGGGATCGTAAGGGGAATAGTTTTCGGAAATCTTGTTACCGTTCTTGATATTGTTCTCGTCCGCAATCTCCAAAAAATTACGGATTTTCCAATAATCATGCTCGTCATAGCCCTCCGGCGTTTCCCCAGCGCCTGTAACCGGAACGGCAGCCACGATGAACAACACGGTGAGCACAAGTGCAAAGATGCGTTTCTTCATAGTCTTTTTCCTCCATTCAACTCTGTTTTCATTTCAACGTCAATTGTTTGAAAAGACCGCACAGTGTCCTTTCATGTATTTCTGAGGCACGCGGAAGCTTGGTACAAAACGAAACGCCGTACGGCTATGTCTGCATGCTGTTGCCTCGAGGGAAATATAACCCTGACGGTTTAACGTATGCCACAGCTGCCGTCCCTCATGTACACATTATATGAGACATATTTGGGCATGTCAAGTTTTTTTGTTACATATTAATAATATATTTTTCCGGTGTCTCTGCGGTGTGCCGACCGCTTGTTTCCGACTTGGTTTTATCATGGCAATGGTTTATTCTTCACTTCCGATTCCCGATTTTTCATTACGAAGAAAAAAGAAATCCCCCGCGTGCAAGGGAGGCGTTTTTTATATGCTGATACTGATTCCCTACATTTAAGAAATCCCCCGCATGCAAGGGAGGCCTGCGCGGGGGATTTTTTCACGTTGTGAAGCTGAGCATGGCTGATGTAACCTTTTCAGGTTATATAACGGTTACAGAGCGTTTCTCATTGCCGTCAATGCGTCGGCTGCGGAGATATCGCCGCTGTTGTCGAAATCGCAAAGTGCGATCCTGTTCTCGGGCAGTTCCGAAAGACCCATCGCATGGCGCAGGATCATCAGTGCGTCGGACACCGTCAAAGCACCGTCGGCATCGGCATCGCCCATAAGGTCATAGCGGGCGAATACGCTGATATTGCCGACAACGGGGCTGTTATTTCTTCTGCTTCAGCGAATCGTATCCGAACCTGCCTACGGGCAGCAGCTCGCCGAAGAATTCGGAATGACAACCTGCTCACTCCCGGGGAGCGGGCTGTCTGTTCGCTCCCCGGTTTTTGTTATTGTTTTCAATTTCCGGTATCTTTTCGGATTTTCAGCACGAGAACCGTGTCAACTTCATCCGGCAATGCGTAAGTATAAACCGGGTTTGCGCCGAAACTTACAAGCGGTGTTTCCCGATACAGCACCGAATTCCATGCCTCCCCGCGGCGAAGCTCGCTGCCCGTTGCCGCAAGCCGCACCGACTCAAGCGCATCAGCCCGTATCCCGAAAAGCGGCAGCGCACCGAGGGCCGGCTCGAAAACATGCGCAAAAACCGTCCGGAATTGTTTATCCTCCCGCATTTCAAGCGGCTCCGTATATCTTCCCCATTCGGGTTTTTCAATTTCGCTGTGTCCGCAGTTGTAAATGCTGCATCCGTTTTTCGAAAGCCATGCGCCGACTTTCCGAAGCTCTTCAACCGCCGTTTCAGGGAAGTTTCCCCGTGCATCCGGGCCGACGTTCAAAATCATGTTTCCGCCCTTTGAAACGCACTCAACGAGCTTTTTTATTACGAGTGCTGCTGATTTATAGTTTTTGTCGCTTTCGCAATAACCCCAGTGATCGTTCAGCGTTGCGCAAAGTTCCCACGGAACGCGCTCCCCACGTTCATCGAATATGCCGTGCGGCGGAATTATCTGCTCCGGGCTTACAAAATCTCCGCTGTACGGCAGAGGCGAGGCGGTTGCAATGCTTCCGTATTTTTCGCCGGAACCTTCAAGCCTGTTGTCAATGCAGACATTCGGCTGATATTTACGCACCATTGAAATGAGGTCGGAAGCCCGCCATTTTTCGCCCGCCATATCATCATAGGAAAAATCGAACCAAAGCAGGTCAAGCTTGCCGTAGCCGGTAACGAGTTCCTTTACCTGCCCGTGCATGAAGTTAAGATAGTTGTCAAAATCAATTTGTTCGCCGCAATATTCTTCGCGGCCGCGCATCGGGTGATGCCTGTCCGCATATTTCGGGAAATCCGGATGGCTCCAATCAAGCAGCGAAAAATACAGCCCTACGGCAATTCCTTCCGCACGGAATGCTTCCAGAAACTCACGCACAATATCCCGCCCGAAACGCGTGTTTGTGGATTTATATTCCGTCAATTTGCTGTCAAAAAGGCAGAAACCGTCGTGATGTTTCGCCGTTAAAACAGCGTATTTCATTCCCGCCTGCCTGCAAACCGATGCCCAGCGTTTTGCATCAAAATCAGTCGGGTTAAACTCATCAAAGTATTTTTTGTATTGCTGAACGCTCATTTTTTCATTGGACATCACCCATTCGCCCCTTGCGGGAATTGCATAAAGGCCCCAGTGGATGAACATTCCGAAGCGCATCGCGCAGAATTTCCTTGTTCTTTCGTAAATTTCCCGATTCATTTCCGTCTCCGTTCAAAAAATCCGATTTCGCAAACACTGTGTTTCGCAAACACTGTGTTTCGCAAACACTGTGTTCGCAAACACTGTGTTCCCCGCGTTCCGGAGCATGTTATTTTGTTTTGCGAATAAGGTTTTCGGCGGGCTCGAACGAAAAATCCTTATCCAGCGGGAAGATCGGACGCGGAATATGCCTGTAGTCAAGGCTTGTCAAATCCTCGTTCGTGCTGCCCTTTGAAAGTGCCATAATGCTGCGTTTTGCATATGCTGCCTGCTGCGCGGTGAGATAACCCAGTTTGCATACCACAATCTGCATATCGGCAGGATTCCTTCCCAAATCGCCGAACACGGCAGGCAAGCCGTAACCGATATGGTTTTCGCTCAGCACAATATCAACCCCGCATGAGCGGAAAAGAGCAATATCGCCGACTCCGTGAAATTTATTCCAGCCTTTGATATAGGCGAGAACCGTTCCCTTTGCCGTAATCGGAACCGAAGAGCTTCTGTCGAACTTTGCTCCGAAAGTCAGCGTCAGCTCCTGCCCGACCTTATCCCTGCAAAGAAGGGTTGCTTCCGGGTCGTAGATTCCGCCGAATACCACAGGCGTTTCAAGCTCGTCGGTACGCGGATCTTCCATTATGCGGCGCAGGAAGCCCGTGCAGTCCGATGTTGAACCTGCGGTGGGGTTATCCCCCGAATCCGAAAGATAAATCGGAAACGGACCGCCGGTTCGAACCCCTTCGAATGCCGCATCCAGAGCTTCCGCTTCGGAATATGTTTCCGTTTGAAAACAAAAATCATCGCGGCGCGCCCACAGCTCCTCGGCAAGGCGAATTGCGCATTCATCCGCAAGAGCCTGATTTTCTGCCGTGACGTACACTGCGGCAGAGCTGTTTTCATTGTCGCACCACGGAAAACCCATTAAATACGATGCCGCAAGAATGCCCGGCTCACGCTCCGCCGCCCTCGTTTTTTCGGCAAGCGAGCGCATGGGTTCCACCGTTGAAGAGGATTTTTCGCCCGCAACAAGGAAGGGAACGCGCACCCAGGCGGATTTCGCTTTCACTCCGCGTTCAAGGGCTGCAATCGTCATCTCGGCCGCCTTAACACCCGTTTCGTATCTGTCCGTATGCGGTGCGCATTTAAATGCCGCAAATCCGTCGGCATTATCGTGCATACGCTGCGTCATTGTTGTATGTGTGTCGAGCGAACAGAAAATCGGAATTTCGGGCAGCGCGGCACGAAGCTCCTCCAGAAGAAAGCCCTCCGCATCGCCCAAACCGTGAATATACATTGAGCCGTGCAATGCAAGTGCCGCCGCATCAAGCGGCTGCCTTTTGTTTTCCGCAACAGCGGTTTCGATAATCTCTTTTTTTATTTTGTTATAAAAATCAATATCAACCTCACCGTTCGGCACCGCGCTTGTAAAAACGGAAGGCACAACCTCGTATCCTGCCGCAAGCAGGGTCTTGATTATTCCCGTTGCGGCATCGTTTTCCTTGAATCTGTTGAAAATTTCCGCCCCGCGAATGACCGAAAATTCGCTTTCGCCCGCAATAATCGGATTGAACGAATTTGATTCATGGTGCATCGATGCAGTGAAAACCCGTTTCATACTTTTCTCCTTTACTCAATGTAATTAAATCCGTCGCATTGGACAACCATTGTTTTTCCGCACGTCAGTTTGCGGCTCAGTTCAAAATACCGTGATGTTGTTTCAACGATTGTTTTTTTCGCAGCATCGGCATCGTATGCGAACCCCGTCGGAAGGCAGGCCGCCGCTTCCTCCGCCGTTTTTGCAAAGCATCCGAAACGGCGACAGTATTCATGCTGCGCATAATAAATTTTGTACATTTCGAGCTTTATCTTCTCTTCCTCCGGCATCGGGCAGCTTTCACCGTTTTCGGTAAAAAAGACATATGCCCATGTTTCCGGGTAATGTATATCGATAAGTCCCGTTGCTGCCCAAACCCAGTTATCTTCGGGCAGGGGTTTTCCGTCCGTGCCTGTGCGTTTTGCATATTTTCCGTCGGCAACGTCAACCGTCCATTGCACGCGCGAGAAATTCATCCGCCAAACTTCACCCGTCGTCGGTGCATTGCGCACAGGATAGCAGCGTTCAAGTTCGGGAGGGTTTTTTTCTTTCGAGTAGGTCTCCGTCAATCCGGCGAACGGAATTTTAATTTCAACCGACCAAAATTTGTTGTCTGCCGTGGGATCGTTTACCTCTCCGGAAATCATGCAGGCGGTTTCAACCCCGGGCATGTTCCACGCAGTGACGGATCTACCTCCGTTTCTGTACGGCATTGTAAGGAGCAAATCCCATTGCGTGTTGAACGCATTCATTTCAAGTTCCATGTAATTATGCGTCGATCCGCTCGGGTCAATAAAAACCTCGAAATCATTATCGTAATACATGACACTGTCGCGCTGTTTTATCGTTGCCCAGATTTCATTGCCTTCCAGCAGGGCAGCAATATAGAGGTTCCGCTCATCCCAGCAGATTTTTGCTCGGGTGCGGAAACGCGGCGTCGGAAAGTCACCGCCGCTGATATCAACAAAATCCTCGGTAAACGGCACATTATTCCAGAACGGTTTATTAATATTTCCGTCAAGCACCAATTCGCCCGCCGCTTTCGGGCAAAAGTATATCGGCGGCTGCGGCGCAAGGCGCGGCATAGGTACGGGAGCTTCAAACATGGACTTATCCTCCGTGCTGTTTTAAATCGGCTTAAAAAAAGAACCCGAATTCCTTTTGCAAAAGCCGAAATGTTTTTAATATTCCTTACAGAATTCTATCATCTGTCCGCATATGTGTCAACCGCGCCGAAGCTGCCCGCTTCGCAATGTTCGCAGCGCGCGTCATGCACCGAAAGCAAAAAAGAGCCGAGGGGAAAGAAGTTCTGAGTCCGTTCCCCCGGCTCGGCGATATTTAACGGCTTCGGTCTTTTCAAAACTCAAACTGCGCAGAATTAATTTTGTCAAGTGACCGAGGCCTCCCGTTTTCCAGTTTTAAATCAAAAAAGTTTTGCAATTCGCGGAACTATTTTTTTGATTTCGGTGTTGGTTGTGTTTATGCACAGATCGTAATTGAGCTTGTCTCCCCATTTTCTTCCCGTGTAGAACTCATAATATTTTGCGCGGTTGCGGTCGATTCGTTTGATTTGTTTGCGCATTTCATGGTCGCTTAAATGTTCGTTTTCGGGTGCTTTCAGTCGGCAGCGCGCAATTTTGCTTGCCATATCCGCATAAACAAAGATTTTGAGCGGGTTTTTATCTTTTAAAATATAGTCCGCGCAGCGGCCGACAAGCACACAGTCGGATTTTTCGCTCATTTCCGTCAAAATCTGTGCCTGCTGACGATAAATCTCCTGGTTCTGCTCCATAAGCGGATGCGGAACGGGACAAATGCTGTGTCCGATTGTTATCGGCATCAAATTCAACGGACGATGTTCAACAATTTGCTGCACATACTGCTCCGAAAGCTCCGTGCGCTTTGCGATTTCGGCAATAATTTCGCGATCATAGTATGCAATTCCAAGCTCTTCGGCAAGCCTTCGCCCAAGCTCACGTCCGCCGCTGCCGAATTCCCTGCCTATAGTGATGATTTTATTCATTCGATCGCCTCCTTTTCTTTATAAACGGCCGGAGGGCTGCAATGCCGCCTGCCCTGTCACGGAAGAACCGCGTTTGGCAGACCCGCAGTATCTCTCTCGTCACCCGCTGTTACATATATGATATTTTAGCACATTTTCATGACATATGCAAGTGTTTTTTTCGTTTAAATTGAACTGACAAAAAATGCGCAGAATTCCCTGTTAAGGGCAATTGAACATTAATATCCTCGCCTTTTCCGCAAAAAAACGATCCCTCGGCACACCCGCACCGAAGGATCGTTCACTGTTTACTGATTCAATTTAATAAGCCGCCGCTTTGAAAACTCAGTCGTTTGCCTTCCTTGCGTTTTCATCGAGCACAGGCGAAGGAGTTGCTTCATCGCCCGAAACAGCAGTATCCGTAAGATTGGTTGAAGGGCGCAGTGTTGCTGCAATCCTTGCAACGGTGCCGTTTTCAACGGTGAGCCGAATTGCGGCAACATTGCCGAACACGTACAATCCATCCGAATCTTTTGTGCAGCCCGCTTCGGTGAGGATGTTTTCCGCCTCTTCGGATGTCATTCCGACTTTAACGCCGAGAGCATCGTATTCGGTTGAAGTAAAGCTGACCTCCGCCGTCATTGCCGCATCCTTAACATCAGGGAAGCCGCGCATGATCGCAATGCAGCCATCCTCGCTTTCATAGCGTCTTGACGTTGTGTTCTTGCCGGAATACTTAAAATTCGGATTAATCATAACAGAGTAGAACAATCCGAGATCCGCAGGAAGATGACTCTTTTTGTTCAACGCGTCAATGTCTTTATCGCGGTAAGGAATCCAAACGCGTATGCTTGAAATATCGTTCTCTGTTTCGACGGCAAACGAAACAATGACTATGCCCTTGCGGAATGAAAACTCTCGGCTGTGCGGCAAACCGTCGTCAACGGGAGTTTCCTCATAAATCTGTTCATAGCCGGCCTCCAGCAGCTTTTCTTTGGCTTTGTCGATGCTGTTGCCGACGCTTATTCCGAGAACCGCACGGTCGGTGGTGTAGAGCGGCGTCGTTGAACCGTCCGCATTGCGAATGATGGTCTTGTTTGCGGCGCGAATCGTGAACCCGGTTGCGATAAGCTCCGTGTTTTTATCCGGTTCTCCGTACTTCAGTTCAAGAGTGCTCAGAGTGTACGTAATATCAAGATTATCCTTTGAACGGAAAATCTCCGCATGGTCGGGAATGCCGCCGTAGGATTCGAACTCCGAACCGAATGCCGCTTCCCTGGTGCCGAGCGGGTAGGGCATCCGCAGCGTTTCGTTAATCTGGCGAACCTCTTCATAGTCGTAGAGTCCGTTATTCTTTTCTGTCATTTTAACTTCATGCTTTTTGCAGCCCGTAATGCAAAAACATGCCGAAACAAGAAGCAGAGCAGCAAGGGCGAGTGAGATCACTCTGACGTTTTTTTTCATTTGGAGAAATCAACCTTTCCACCGTTAAATTGTGCGCCGCCGACAGAATTGACCCGTGAACGGGATTCGGACGTTTAAGCGCAGATTTCATGCACAGTATACTTTATTTTTAATAAAAAATCAACAACCAAAATCACCTCCGACGGGGCGCGCTGTTTGAAAGCGGACGGAGGTGATCACAGCATTATTCGCGGTGCGGATATTCACTTTTTACGGCGTATTCGGCACATCTCCCGTCGGCGCGGCTGTTTCCGTTATCGGGGCGGGGGTTGATTCCGGCTTCGGCTTTGTGTTTGATTTTTTCCATTTAACATAACCGAAAATTGCCAGTGCCGAAATAACCGCGGCGCAAACAAGCGCAATAATGTTGGCGGCGCTGACCTTAATCATCGGCGGCTTTTCGGTAAGCAGATGCAGCTTGTAAAGTGCCATTGAAATTGCACCAAGCCAAATCACAAGCACAACGGATTCCAGCGGGAACATTGCGGCGTTCTTAATGACGCGTGCAATCGTGATGAATTTGTACGGGTCCGCACCCGTGACCGCATTATACAGCGTCATAACAAGCGGATTTACGATGAAGTTGCAAACAACAACGACCGCAAATCGCGAGGCTATTACGCGCCAGCTTGACAGCTTTGCGCGATAAAGGAAAAGGCCGAAAATGAAGCTGCTGAGCATTTCGACAAAGATAAACGGAAAAAAATAAGCTCCCGTCGGGAAAAGAACCGCTCCGATCGTGTCGCTTACCGCGCCTACCAAAAGGCCCACAAGCGGACCGTAGATCATTGAACCCGCCGAATTGACGATGAAATCAAAGCCGAAATTCAGCGCCCCGGGTATGATAACAATTTTCACGGCCTTTACCGCAATGCGCATTGCAATGATGACGGCAGCAAAAACAAGCATTCGCCAGTTTTTGAATTCGCCGGCCGCGCAGCGCCAGAATTCCGTGCAGAACGGGTGACTGAAGATTGCTTTTGTGTTGTAAGGTCTGTTGTTTTTGTTGAACTGCTGTTCAACCGGTTTTAATTTTTGCATAAAAAAATCGAATCCTCCGTGTTTTGAACCGAGCATTCGTTGTTACCGGCGCGGCAGCCTGCCGCTCGCCCCGGAGCAGCCGTGAAAACAAAATTTTTGAATCCGTTTTCGAAAGCCGAAAGCCTATGTAACAGCGGGATGCGGCGACAGCACAGCAACAAACATTCTGCGCACGGCACAGCATTCTTTGCTTTGTATTTGCCGAACGCACATGAGTTTTCGTCCGGGAATCAACTCCCTGTATCCCCGGCACTTGCCAACTCACTGCCACCTACTCTGTTTTGACCATTGTAGCAAACAAATGGGCTGATTACAACAGCCGAAGTCACATTTTTGCCTTTTCTGCAAAATATATCTTTTCTTGTCTTTTTCAATCGTGACCGCACTCTGCCCAAACTATTCAGCCTATACGGCAATTCACCGCCTGCACGGTTTCATTTTTTTCACAAGATTACACTTTATCCCGTTTTTGTGAAAAAAATATCAACGTTTCGCCCGCAAATTTTCAATTTTTTTGTTTCCCTTTTCGCGAATTTGATGTTATAATGTATACGGAGAGAATTTCACCGCACCGCTTGTGCGGCAAAGCTTTCCGCATTGATCTATTACTTAAACGAAAGGGCCTTCGCGTACGGGCATCACCCCGCGGAGTACCGGTGTCATCATAATGAATGTTTGCATATTCGGCGCATCAAGCAGCAACATCCCCGAGTGTTATATCGAATTTGCCGAAAAGCTCGGGCATCGTCTTGCATCTGACGGTCACGGTATGGTTTTCGGCGCAGGGCGAACCGGGCTGATGGGTGCGGCTGCCCGCGGCGCATATTCCGCAGGCGGAAAGATCATCGGCGTAATTCCCGAAAAGCTCAATATTCCGGGGATTTATTTTGAACACTGCACCGAACGCATCCAAACCGCAACAATGCACGAACGCAAACAGCTTATGGAAAGCCGAAGCGATGCTTTTGTTGCTCTCAGCGGCGGTTTCGGAACGCTTGAAGAACTTTTGGAGGTTTTGACGCTGAAACAGCTCGGCTATCACAACCTGCCCGTAATTATTGTCAACATCAACGGGTTTTACGATCCGTTGATCGCTCAATTCGAGCGTTGTGTTGCGGAAGGTTTTACCGATAAGCATTTCATGAATCTTTTTTGTTCCGTCACCTCAATCGAGGCGGTTGCAGAGGCTCTTGCCCTTCCGCCCCGCGAAATGCCGGACAAGATTCAAAGTGTGCTTTCCGATTCCGAAAAAGATGCCGCGCGGCGGCAGCCGAGTCCCGATGCTTGATGATTCGATTAAGTGTTTGCGGATTCGTTAATTTAATGTTTTGTACAGGGATTATTTATGTCTGATATTCAAACTGAGGCTCCCTCCTCCGGCGGCGTGATGGTTTGTGTGACCGGCCAACGTTCATGCGAACGACTCATTAACCACGGTGCAAAACGCAAAAAGGATGATCAAAAGCTTTTCATCGTCCACTGCGTACAGACGGGACACAATTTCATGAACACGACCTTTGAGGCTGATGCAATCGAATACCTGTTCACCTGCGCCTTGCTCGTGAATGCGGAACTTACGATTCTTCGTGCCGACAGCGTTATGGATGCATTGGTCGATTTTGCCGTTGAACACAACGTTTCTGTTATCGTTCTCGGGGCATCTCCGCAGGACGGCGCAGACAGTTTTGCGGACAAGCTTGCGCTCCGCCTTCCGGATGTTGAGCTGGATGTTGTGCGTGCTGCCCGCGATCGATAATCGATATACGGAATTAAAAATTATTATATCTTAATAATATAGGTGGTGACTGCAATGAAATACACTTTCTCCTTCTTTATTCTGTCTCCGAAAAAGAGACCCTCCTGCTGCATAAAAGCTTGTGAAGCAAAAACATGCGGCGAAACAAAAAAATGAAATTTATGCGACCGCCGATCCGCATTCCGGGCGATCACTGAATTTACTAACCGAAAGGACAAAAACAACATGGAACTCGATATTATTGCCGCAAAAGATTTTATCGCGGGCAAATTCCGCAACGCGGGAGATTTCGATTTTATTCCCGATGAACAGCTGGAGGAAATCATCTCTGCGCTTGTTGCCATTGACGACGAATATCTCAGAAAGATTGCTGAAGACGATTCGCCCTATGATGAGGAATATGTTTACGAACATATGCTCAAATCCGTTTCGTCGAAATTCAGCAGGTATCAGACTTATCTGATGCGCCTTGTGGACGATTATATGGATTTCATGGAGCAATACCTTGTGTCCATTGACGCCGTTGAATGGGAATAATCCGCCGATTTCAATAAGGTTATTTCGCATAAACCGAAGCAGTTCGGCCGCTGCGGCATTTTCGGTGCGTTAAGCGCTGCATTCGGCTGCGGCTGCCGCTCAAGTTTGATAAGAGTTTTTGATATGAATATTCGTTATAAATCGCTGACTATCCGCGATGCGACCTCTGCGGACAGTGTTCAGCTCGCTGCCTGGTGGAACAGCGGGCGTATTATGGCGCACGCAGGTTTCCCGAACGGGCTCAAAACAACCGCCGAAAAAATAGCTTCCGACATTTCAAACAGCACCGGGTGCCACAGGCTGATTTTGGAACAATACGGAAAGCCGATAGGCGAAGCAAGTTATCGTACCGTTCCCGCCGAGGCCGACGAATCCGAACAACAGCCCGGCTCCTCTGCCGCCGCTGCCGAAATCGGAATCAAAATTTGCGACTTTACAAAACAGGAACAGGGTCTGGGAAAAATCTTTCTGACAATGCTGATAAGCGAACTCTTTCGCCTTGGCTATGCAAAAATCGTTTTGGACACGAACCTGCGCAACAAACGTGCTCAGCATGTTTATGAGCGCCTCGGTTTCCGCAGGCTTCGCGTTAACGTCAATTCATGGGTAAATCAACTCGGTGATTTGCAATCCTCCGTGGATTATGAATTGAACAGAAACGAACTGAACTGTTTCTATTGATCAAGCTGCATAAGCTGCAATTGAATTGATGATGTGAATGCTGAGCCGGCTTTTTTTGCCGCATGTTCGAACGAATTGAGCTATGCGGCTTTTTTCATGCATATAGTTTACCATGATGGGATTCTTTTTTGCAGTAAGCTGTATTATCGGCATAGTTCTTTGCTGTTTCGGCGGCAGCGGCAGCACAGCATTGGACTGTCTGCTTGCGGGCGCGGATTCCGCGGTTGAGCTTTCAATATCGCTTGCGGGCGCGTATCTGTTGTGGATGGGGCTTATCAATGTTGCTTCCGAAGCAGGACTTATCGAAAAGCTTGCGGCGCGAATGCACAAGCCGCTCCGCCTTTTAATGCCCGATGCAGGTGACGCCTCCGCCTCCGTGACGCTGAACCTTGCGGCGAATTTTTTCGGACTCGGCAACGCCGCAACACCTTTCGGACTTGATGCAATGAAGCGCCTTAACGCCGTAAATCCCGATAAGCAGAGTGCAAGCAATGCGATCTGCATGTTTCTTGCACTCAATGCCTCTGCAATTGAGCTTATGCCGACCGGTGTCATTGCTGTCCGTATTGCATGCGGATCCGCAAATGCCTATGACATTGTTCTTCCAACGTTTATTTCCTCGGTTTTTTCTGCTGCCGCTGCAATTCTTGCCTGCAAATTTTTCGAATCGGGAGCGGGTGTGAAATGAAATATGTGATTCCGATACTCGTTGCTGCGCTGCTTGCATATGCCCTGATTCGCCGTGTGAACCCATATGAGGCCTTTATCCGCGGTGCGGCCGATGCCGTGCCGACGCTTCTTCGCGTTTTGCCCGCCCTTGCCGCAATGCTCGGCGCAATAACGCTTCTTCGCGGATGCGGTGCGCTTGACGCTCTCGGCAATTGGCTTTCGCCCGTTTTTGAAAAAATCGGCATTCCCTCCGAGCTCACGCCGCTGATTTTGCTTCGTCCTTTTTCCGGAAGCGCTTCCCTTGCGCTTCTCGGTGACACGCTTACACGGTACGGTGCGGACAGTTTTGTCGGCCGTGCTGCTTCGGTCTGCGTCGGTTCAACGGAAACCATATTCTACACACTGGCTCTGTATTGCGGTTCCGTCGGCATCTCCAAAACCCGTCATGCCCTTCCTGCCGCGCTTGCGGGCTGCACGGCGGGTGTTGTTTCCGGAATACTTCTTGTTCGAATAATGTAACGGGTTAATGCAGCCGAAGTCATTCAGGGCACTTGAAATTCTGCCCAAGTATGTTATAATGTATCCGATCCCGAAAAGGATGGTGATTCTGATGAAAATTGATGTTATAACTTATCGAGACAAACTGTACGACAATATGCTGAACGGACACACGGTTATTGTTATCGATGTTCTCCGCTGCACAAGTGCGATTATCGCCGCGCTTGACAACGGCGCCGCAAAAATCATTCCCGCGGTCGAACCGGGCGATGCCACGGCATACGCAAACCGCATCGGTATCAAGGACTGTATCCTCGGCGGTGAACGCGGGTGTATGATTCTGCCCGGATTCAACGTCGGCAACTCTCCGTTCGAATACAACCGCGAGACTGTCGGCGGCAAAACCGTCATTATCAGCACTTCAAACGGCACGGCCGCCATCTGCGGAGTTCGCAACGCGCGGCATATTTTTCTCGGTGCACTCAGCAACTGTTCTGCGGCTGCAAGAAAGGCTGCCGGTTTCATGGACGACATTCTGATTGTCTGTTCCGGAACAAACCGCATGATTTCCGCCGATGATCTTTGCGCTGCCGGTGCAATTATCAATCGTTTGCGTTCGCTTTGCAGCGAACTCGAGCTTACGGATATTGCACTTATCTGCGAGCATCTTTACAACAGCTTTAAAAGCGGAACTTTCGATTTGCGCAAAACGTTCCACTGCTCCCGTCTGATTTCTCTCGGATTTGAGCGCGATGTTGATTACTGTCTTTCGGAGGACTCAACGGACTGTGTCCCCGTCTATGCAAACGGAATAATAACTAAATAATTTCTGTTTTAATTTCACTCTCCGTAAACGTCGCTTTATGCGGCGTTTTTTTGCAGTCGAACAATGCCGCTGTACAAAGCGAAAATGTTCCCTGCGAAACATATGTTTCCCGTGAAACATACCTTTCCGGCACTCCTTTCGTCCAATGCCCTGTTTGAGGCATTTGTTTCCCGTGAAACATTCCGACCGCTGCATATAACGAATCGGCAGATCCGATAGTTCGGGAGAAAAAGCCGACAATTTCAATTAAAAAAAACGTATTCGGCATTGCATTGCCGGCAAAAAATGTGTATAATATGCTTAAAACAACATGTGCGGAGGTTCATAATGGCAAAATTCATAGCCATCGCAAATCAAAAAGGCGGCGTCGGCAAAACAACAACCGCCGTTAATCTTGCTGCCTGCGTTGCACAGCAGGGAAAACGCGTACTTCTTGTTGACATCGACCCACAGGGCAATGCAACAAGCGGCGTTGGTATTGACAAAGACGCATGTGAGTACAGCGTCTACGATATGCTTATCAACGGTGTTAATGCCGAAAAAATAATTGTAAACACAAAAATTCCGACTCTCAAAGTTATCCCGTCCCGAATCGAGCTTGCAGGCGCGGAAGTTGAGCTTGTGAGTCTTATGGCGCGTGAACAAAAACTTAAAAATTCGCTGCGCGGAATTCAGCATGAGTTTGATTATATCTTTGCGGACTGCCCTCCCTCGCTGGGTCTGTTAACGCTTAACGCTCTCACGGCAGCAGACACGCTGCTTGTTCCCATTCAATGTGAATACTACGCTTTGGAGGGACTTTCTCAGCTTATGAACACTGTTCGTTTGGTTCGCATGAACCTGAACCCGGTGCTTGATGTTGAGGGCGTTGTTATGACCATGTACGATAAGCGAACAAATCTGTCCGGACAGGTCGTAGGCGAAGTTAAAAAATTCTTCAGAAATAAGGTGTATGAAACGATTATTCCCCGTTCCGTGCGCCTCGGCGAAGCCCCGAGTTTCGGCCTTCCGATAACGCTCTATGATGCAAAATGCAATGCAGCAAAAGCCTATATCAGCCTTGCGGAAGAGCTTATCGAATGCGACAATGAATAATCGGCAATTAAACAGATAATGCAAAATAATGAGAAACGGAGAAAATTAACGTTATGAAAGGACTCGGAAAAGGGCTTGATGCACTTCTCGGCGGATACGAAGAGCCCAATGAAACCGCCGTCAGCACTCTGTCCGTGTATCTGATAGATAATAATTCGGATCAGCCTCGAAAAAAGTTTGACGAAGCGAAGCTTGTCGAGCTTGCAAACAGCATAGCGCAGCATGGTATCGTTCAGCCCATAATCGTTCGCAAAGTCGGCGAGAGATATTCAATCATTGCAGGTGAACGCCGTTTCCGTGCCGCACGCCGTGCAGGACTGAATGAAGTTCCCGTGATTGTCCGCGAAATGGACGAACAGCAGGTTTTGGAAGTATCGCTGATTGAAAATCTTCAGCGTGAAAATCTGAACGCACTTGAAGAGGCCGCAGCCATCCGAACACTTATGGATGAACATGACCTGACGCAGGATGAAGTTGCAAAGCGTCTCGGAAAATCCCGCCCCGCCATTGCAAATGCGGTTCGCCTGCTCAGTCTTCCGGAGGAATTGCAGGCACTTGTGCTTGAAGACAAGCTCTCCGCCGGGCATTGCCGCGTGCTTGCCTCAGTGCCGGACGAGGAGCTGATGATTAAACTCGCCGGGCTTGCCGCGGCAGAAGGCTGGTCCGTGCGCGAAACCGAACGCCGAGTTGCCGATGCACTGGATGCAAAAAAACTTGAAAAACGCCAGCCGAAACGCGAAAAACTGTCAACCGACATGAAATCCGCACAGGACAGCCTGCGCGAGCATCTCGGAACGAAAGTACGCTTCCGCGGCGATGAGAACAAGGGTAAAATAGTCATTGAATACTACAGCAAAGACGAGCTTGCGGGCATTTATGACAGAATTATGGGCAACTGAGAGGAAATCGGAATGTATCTTGCAGATGGTTGGAAAGACTATGAAATAATTGATGCCGGGAATGACGAAAAACTCGAACGCTGGGGCAAAGTCATACTGCTGCGCCCCGATCCGCAGGCAATTTGGCCGATGAAATCCGCCGGCTATTGCGATGCACATTATATTCGGTCCTCAACAGGCGGCGGTACGTGGAACTTCAATCGCACATTGCCGGAAAGTTGGGTCATCAATTACCGCGACCTCAGTTTTATCGTTCGCCCGACGGGTTTTAAGCATACAGGTCTTTTCCCCGAACAAGCGGTTAACTGGGATTTTATGCACAATTATGTGGATAAATATGTAAAAAAAACCGGCCGCCCCTTCCGCGTGCTGAATCTTTTTGCATACACAGGCGGCGCAACATGTGCCTTGGCAGCCGCAGGAGCGGAAGTTGTTCACGTTGACGCTGCAAAAGGTATTGTAGCATGGGCAAAAAATAATCTTGCTCAATCAGGGCTTGCCGACAAACCTGTTCGGTTTATCGTTGATGATGTAATGAAATTTGTTCTCCGTGAGCAGCGGCGGGGGCGTTTCTACGAAGGTATCCTCATGGATCCGCCCAGCTACGGCAGAGGACCCGACGGCGAAATGTGGCGCATTGAAGCCAACCTCTATCCGTTGGTTCGCGAATGCGTATCTCTTCTCAGTCCCGATGCGGGTTTTTTCCTTATCAACTCATACACGACGGGTCTTGCTCCTGCGGTAATCAAAAACGTTCTGACGACTGCGCTTGACGGGCTCGGCGGAGTCTGCGACGCACAGGAGATCGGCTTGCCGATAACGCACGGCGGCCTCGTCCTCCCCTGCGGCTGCACGGGCAGATGGTACCGCGAAGTATAGAGTTCACCATTATTTTTTGCATACCGCAATGAAAAACAAAATTAAAATTATCTATGAGGACAACCATCTTCTTGTCTGCGAAAAACCTGTGAACATGCCCGTCCAGGCGGATTCATCAGGCGATGAGGATTTGCTTTCGACCGTTAAAGCGTACATCAAGGAAAAGTACAGCAAACCCGGCGAGGTCTATCTCGGGCTTGTTCATCGGCTTGACCGACCCGTAGGCGGCGTAATGGTTTTTGCGCGAACAAGCAAAGCAGCCGCGCGCCTTACCGAAAGCTTTAAAAATCGAAAAACAAAAAAACGTTATGCGGCGATAGTTTCAGGTTCTCCGTGCAGCAGTGCGGAACTTGAATGCGACTTGCTGCGCGATGAACAAAACAACATATCAAGAGTGGTTCGGCCGAACACGCCCGGCGCAAAAACCGCAAGTCTCGAATATGTTTCGACAGTTACAAAAAATGGTTTCACGTTGCTTGATGTCCTGCTTCATACCGGTCGGCACCACCAGATTCGGGCACAATTGGCGTGGAGCGGCTGTCCGATTTTCGGTGACCAACGCTACAATCGCGCCGCGCGTGTCGGTCAGCAGATCGCGCTCTATGCCTACAGTCTGACAATTGAACACCCTACCCTGCGCGAAAGTATGACTTTTACATGCATTCCTCACGGAGCAAAATTTGATGAATTCTCCGATGAATGCGCTGCGCTTGCGGCCGGCGTGCGCTGTGCATATATCGATAATAATCTGATTTGTGTTAATAAAAGTTCAGGTATCTCATGCACTGTTGAGGATGGCGGCAATGATACCCTCGAAGCACGGCTGAATTCCGCATTCGGCAAAGTCTATCCTTTGCACCGCCTTGATGCGCCGACGAGCGGATTGGTGCTTTTTGCAAGAAACGCGAAAACAGCTGCTATCCTTGGGGAAGCAATACGTCAGCGTAAAATCAAAAAGTTTTATCAGGCCGAAGTTTTCGGCACTCCTCCTGCCGCATCGGGGAGCCTGCGGCTTTTCGGCAGAAAGGATTCGGAACGCGCATTTGTTCAGGTGTTTACCAAACCTGTTTCAAATTCATTCGAAATGAATACCGATTACAGGCTGCTCTCATCGAACGGCGGAACGAGTACACTTGAACTGCTGCTGATTACGGGTAAAACGCACCAGATTCGCGCCAGTCTTGCGCATATCGGCTGCCCGATCATCGGAGACGACAAATACGGCGATCGTGTCGGGAACCGCAGCTTCCCCGCCGGTCTGCGGCTGACAGCAACGCGCATCGTTTTTCCGAATAAGCTTGACGGGCTTGAATACTTATGCGGCAAATCAATTGAAATTGAACCGCCGTACAACACACAATTGATAAAAAATCAGCTTTAGGACTGTTGAAATGTCTAAATCCGCTGTTTCACAAAAGCATTGTTTCACGTGAAACATTATCGGAACAGCAATTTCGACAGCGAAAAGAGGAATATTATGAATTTTTACTCCGGTGATTATGATATAATTGTTGCGGGAGCAGGCCACGCAGGCGTCGAGGCCGCGCTTGCATCCGCGCGAATGGGCAAAAAAACACTGTGTCTCTGCCTGAACCTTGATTCCGTGGCACTTTGTGCCTGCAACCCCGCCATCGGCGGAACGAGTAAGGGACACCTTGTGCGCGAAATTGATGCACTCGGCGGCGAAATGGGACTTGCGGCGGATGAAACTTTTATTCAAATGCGTATGCTGAACCTTGGAAAAGGAGCTGCTGTTCATTCACTTCGCGCACAGATTGACAAAAACCGTTATCATATGCGAATGAAGCAGGTGCTCGAAAGCGAACCCAATCTGACGCTCAGACAGGATGAATGCGCTGAAATAATTGAAAAGAACGGAAAAATTGCCGGAGTTGTCTGCTCGGGCGGAACCGAATACTCCTGCCGTGCAGTCATAATTTGTACCGGGGTGTATCTGCGCAGCCTGATTCATATCGGAGAGCAAAGCGTCGAACAGGGGCCTTCCGGGCTCGCGCGTTCAAACAGCCTTTCAAGCTCACTCAAAGAACTGGGCTTTAACCTTCGCCGATTCAAAACAGGTACTCCCCCGCGCGTCAGCAGAAACAGCCTTGATTTCACGAAAATGGAAGAGCAGTTCGGCGATGTTCCGATTCCACATTTTTCCTTTCTGACGGAAGAACAAAAAAAGGAACAACAGTGCTGTTATCTGACCTATACGAACGCCGAAACACACCGGATTATCCTTGATAACCTTGAACGTTCGCCGATGTTCAGCGGAAAAATACACGCCTCGCCAACGCGTTATTGTCCGTCAATCGAGGATAAGCTCGTTCGTTTTCCAAACAAGGACAGACATCAGCTTTTTATCGAACCCGAAGGAAATCAAACGAACGAAATGTACGTTCAGGGTTTTTCGACGAGCCTTCCCCGCGATGTTCAGCAGCTGTCGCTGCGCACCCTTCCCGGGTTTGAAAACTGTGAAATCATGCGTTACGGCTATGCGATCGAATATGACTGCATCGACCCGACAGCACTTGCTCTTACACTCGGTGCAAAGGATGTTCCGGGACTGTTTTTTGCGGGTCAATTGAACGGTTCAAGCGGTTATGAAGAAGCAGCGGCACAGGGTCTGCTTGCCGGAATTAATGCTGCGCTGTATGTTTCGGAGGAACCGCCGCTCATTCTTCGCCGTTCCGATGCCTATATCGGAGTGCTTGCGGATGACTTATCAACAAAAGGAACAAACGAACCATACCGAATGATGACAAGCCGCGCTGAGTACCGCCTGCTTCTGCGGCAGGATAATGCCGATCTGCGGCTTACCGAACTCGGACGGCGAACAGGGCTTATCAGTGACGAACGATATGCGCGTTTGATGCGAAAAAAAGAGGAAATTGCAGCTGCAAAACGTGCACTTGAAGCTACCGTTCCTCCGACCGAAACACTGAACCTGCTGCTTGCCTCGCGCAATGAAAGTCCCGTTATCACCGGAGTGCGGCTCGGTACGCTCTTAAAACGCAAAAACATCTGCTACACCGATCTGCTTGAACTCTGTCCCGATTTACCACCGCTTTCCGATGAGGCACGCGAACAGATTGAAATTGATGCGCATTACGGCGGATACATCGAAAAGCAAAATGAGCATATTCGGCGTTTTGAAAATCAAGAAAACATGCTGCTTCCACCTGATTTCGACTATGAGTCAATAAACGGTCTTCGCCTTGAAGCGCGCCAGAAACTGACGGCAATGCGCCCGGTAAACCTTGGTCAGGCAAGCCGAATTTCCGGAGTCTCGCCCGCAGATATTGCGGTTCTGATGATAAAGCTGAAACAGAACGGGCAAAACACGGCATATTCCGAAAATGAAACAGTTACGGAGGACAAAAAAATATGAAACAACAAGTTGAAACCGACAGCCCGCTTATGAGAAAACTGATTCGGGAGTATATCCCGCAGGCAAACGAACACTGTCAGAATCAGTTTGTTCGCTATTACGAACTCCTTATTGATTATAACAACCGAATGAATCTGACCGCAATTACCGATCCGTTCGGAATTGTTCAGCGTCATTTTGCCGACAGTCTTCTCGGCGAAAAGCTGATTCCGAACGGCTCAAAATGCATTGACGTCGGCACAGGGGCGGGTTTTCCCGGCATCCCGCTGCTTATCATGCGCCCCGATATAGAGCTTACCCTGCTTGATTCGCTTAATAAACGCGTTGCATTTTTAAATGACGTCGCCGCGGAACTGTCCCTCCCCTGCTCCGCCGTTCATGCGCGCGCCGAGGATGCCGCTCAAAGTGTTGAACTGCGCGAAAAATTCGATATTGCGCTGACCCGTGCTGTTGCAAACATCGGCACAATCGCCGAATGGACGCTCCCATTTCTGAAAAGCGGAGGATACTCGCTGATGTACAAAGGCCCCGGGGCCGCCGAAGAGCTCAAAGCGGCCGAGTCCGCACTGAAATGCCTTAACGGAACAGCCGAAATTCGAGAAATCGACACTGAATGGGGAGCGCGCTCACTCGTTCTGATAAAAAAACACGGAACAATGCCCAAAAAATACCCGCGACGCCCGGGTGTTGCCGCAAAAAATCCGCTCTAAGGTTATTCGCAAACCACTAATTGATTTTAACGGTCAGCTCGTTTTTGGGCGAAATTATCCACAGTTTCGCAATAAAATGTGGATAATTTTCAAAGTTTTGCACACAGGAGGGAAATATGCCTGCAAAAGTCAATTTCATCATCGGACGCGCCGGAACGGGAAAAACATACAGTATATATTCACATATTGTACGCAACGAAAAAGCAGCAAAACGTTCTGTTCTCATAGTTCCCGACAGGGCAACGTTCGAAACCGAACGTTCGCTTTCCGAATACATCGGAGGCGGCATTCTTTACACATCCGTTCTGTCGTTCACAACGCTTGCACGCCGTGTACTGGCCGAAACGGGAAACCGAAAAACCTTTCTGTCCTCGCAGGGACGGCAAATGCTCGTTCGCCGCATTGTTGACGAGGCAAGCAGCGAACTCACCGCATTTTCACGCGTTTCAAAACACAGGGGATTTTCAAAGGAATGTGATGAAATAATACTTAAATGCAAGCGATTTTCGATTACGCCGGATGATTTATTATCCGCAGACAATCTTCCTGCGCGCTTGCGTGAAAAACTGTCGGATTTCGCCTTGATTTACAGAAAAACAAATGAATATACCGAAGGCAGATATATTGACGGCGAAGATTTGGTGAATTCTCTAACAGAACGACTCCCCAGCTCCTCCGCAGTCGGTACGGACGTTTTTATTGATGCGCCGGATATGCTGAATTCGCAGATAATCGGCATAATCAAAGTGTTGTTTTCCGTTGCGGCATCAGTCACAATCACATTTCGAATTGACATAACAGGAAGTGCACCCGACAGAAGAATATTCGAGTCGGATTTTGACGCATACCGCAAGTTAACGGCAATTGCGGGCGAAATGAAATGCGAAACAAATGTTATTCGAATGCAGGACAAAATGCTGCACCAAACCGGTGCGCTTCTTCATCTTGAAAAAAATTTATTCGCTTTTCCCTACCGAATTTTCACTGAATCTTATCCCGACGAAACAGCGAATTCCATCGAAATTCACTCCGCATCGGACCGACGACAGGAAGTTCGCGCCGCAGCGGAAGCGATTCGGAACGCCGTCAAAGCCGGTATGCGTTTTCGCGATATTGCGGTTGTGCTTGGCGATCCCGACGGATATTCAACAACAATACGGCGTATTTTCGATGCATATTCAATCCCCTATTTTATGGATTCAAAACGCCCGATTTCATCCCATCCGATTTCCGAATTGCTGCTTGCCGCGCTCCGCTGCGCGGAAAAGAATTTTCGCAGCGAAGATTTTATTCGCGTTTTTAAAACAGGGCTGACCACCCTGTCAAATGACGAATGCGACAGACTCGAAAATCATATCCTAAAATTCGGATTGAACGGAAGCAGGCTTTATGATGATGCGCCGCTGAGTGAATATTTAAATGTGGAAATCGATGAAAGCATCGAAGAGTCAAGAAGGACCGTTGCAAAACCCCTGGTTGAACTTAAAGCGGAGCTTTCGACGGGCAAAGATGCACGCACAAGAATCAAAGCGCTTTTTAATTATCTTACAAAATTAGGTATTGCAGAAAAACTTCAGCAATACTGTGAAGAGCTTGCCGAAGCGGGGCAGTTGGATTCCGCCGTCGAAAATCGGCAGATTTATGATACAATAATTGAAATGTTCAATCAATTGTTTGTAATTTTTGATGACGAGGTGATAAGTTTAAGCAAGTTCTCGTCAATCATTGAAGAAGGATTGATGAGCTATTCAATCGGCATTATCCCCACCACGCTTGATCAGGTAATCATCGGTGATATGGATAAAATTCATGTTTCAAAGTGCAGATTCTTGTTGATACTCGGCATGAACGAGGGGCTTGTTCCGAAAGCAAAAGCCGATAATGCAATACTGAACGACAGTGACCTTCTGCGCATGAAAAATGCCGGCATTACCGTTTGGGACAGCACAAAAAGCATGAACGGCTCTGAAAATTTGCGTGTATATTCAGTAATATCAAAAGCAACGGACATGCTTCGTTTTTCTTACAGCAATGAAATCGGTTCAACCGCCGCCGCACCTTCCGGGATGATCAGCCGCCTGCGCAGGATCTTTCCCAATGCAAAGCAAACATCAACCGCTTCATTAAACCATGCCGGTGAAACGGACGCGGCGGCATTTGCCGAACTTGCATCGGGCATAAGAAACATGATTGACAGCGGCGAAATCAATGAAAGCCTGAACAGTCTGTACTCACATTTTTCGGGCAGTGAAAGCTATTTTTCGCGTCTCGATGTGCTCGATAAAATGTTTTTCAATGATAACTCCCCCGCTGCGCTCGGAAGTGAAACGGCCATGCGGCTCTACGGAAGGCAGCTGATGGGCACCGCAACACGGTTTGAAACATTCAATCAATGTCCGTTCCGTTATCTGATACAGTTCGGAATGCGTCTAAAGGAGCGGCCGCAGCGAACGGAAAAAGCGAATGACCGCGGCAGCTTCATTCACGAAGCGTTTGATAAATTGATAAAGGAATATTTGAACAGCAACTGCGATTTTACAACGATTTCCGCAGCGGATATCCACGAAAAGCTTGAACGGATTCTTCCGCCCATGATGATCGAACACAATAACGGAATTTTGCTTGATTCTGCCAGAATGCGGGCGGAATTTCAGCGCATTGCCGAGCTTATTGAAACTGCCGCCCTTGCTGTCGTGAAACAAATCAACGCAGGCAAATTTCGACCGTTTGCAAGTGAAGTCAATTTCGGCCACGACAACGATGCCTATCCGCCGCTGCGCATTCAAGCGGAAAACGGCGTGACCTACAGCATCACGGGCATTGCCGACCGCGTTGACAAATACGTTTCACCGTCAAACGAAGAGTTTATTCGCATAATTGACTATAAAACATATGGTCAAACATTTGACTATACCGAACTTGCAAACGGGCTGCGCATTCAATTGCCGCTGTACGCTTCCGCAATGCAGAACGCAATGCGGAAAGAAACCAATAACCCGCTCTTCACAGCAGGAATGTATTATTTGCATATCGGCGACGCACAGGCAAGTGAGGGCATCAGCGAAGACAAAGCGGAAAATGAAATTCAACGCAGTTTCAGGATGAACGGTTTGACATTAAATGATGAAAACATACTCGAAGCAATGGATTCCTCTTTTCCGGGAAGCTCCGATGTGCTGTACGGTGTACGTTACTCAAAAAAGGAAGGCATGTTCAAGGGCAGCCTTGCGGATGAGGATGAAATGGAAGAAACCCTTGAATTTGCAAAAAAAATTGCAGGAAAAACGCTTCGTGCAATTATGCGCGGACGGATAGAGGTCAGTCCGACGGAGTATCACGGGAAAACAGCATGTAAATACTGTCCGTATATAAGTATCTGCTGTTTTGACACCACCGCCGGCTGCCGCTACAGGCGGCCGCGTGCGGTTGACGCCGATAAATTCTTCGGAAGAGAAAACAAATGAAAGAATTAAAATGCCTAATTTCAATTACAAGACAATTATAGTTATTTACATGGTCATAATGTCGATAATCGGTTTTGCGTCCATGGGAATCGATAAAAAACGAGCAATCAATAAAAAATGGCGCACCCCTGAAAAAACGCTGTTTATCATTGCGTTCCTCGGCGGTGCAGCCGGTTCCGTACTCGGTATGCGTATATTCAAGCATAAAACGAAGCACATAAAATTTGTGATTCTTATGCCGCTTTTCCTCGTGCTTCAAATCGCGGCACTGCTTTTTATTTGCATTGTGTATTAATTTTCAATGCCGCATACGGGAACACTTATTCATCAGATAATTCAAGAGCGAGCCTGTACGCCTCGTTTTTCGGAACGTTCAAAATGCTTGAGGCGATTTTTGCAGTGTTCTTTGCACCGATTCCGGCATTCAGAAGAATACCGACAGTTTCACGCAGTTTTGTATTATCGGCTGCAATATTATTATCACATGGAGAAATTACAATAACGCACTCCCCTTTGGGTTCGCTTTCCGCAAACCGTGCGGCAAGCTCCGCCGCCGTTCCGCGTATGACCTGTTCAAAAGTCTTTGTGATTTCCCGTACCAATGCGCATTCACGATTCGGGAAAAGTTCAGAAAAATCAGCAAAAGTTGCAGCAACACGATGTGGGCTTTCATAAAGAACAACCGTTGCTTCGCTGTTCTTTATCCTTTCAACGGCTTCGCTGCGTTCGGCACCGCTGCGGGGAATAAAGCCGCAGAAATATAACGACTCCGTCGGAAGCCCGCTCATTACCCACGCCGTCAAAACGGCATTTGCGCCCGGTAGCACCTCAAACGGGAGATTGTTTTCAACAAAAAACCTGACAAGACGGCTGCCCGGATCACTGACCCCCGGCATTCCTGCGTCACTGACAAAAGCTATCGCCTCGCCGCCGCGCACACGTTCGGCAATCTCATTCGCGCGCTGTTCCTCATTGTGTTCATGGCAGCTTATAAGAGTTTTTTTAATTGCAAAATGATTCATAAGCTTGAGGGTGTTTCGCGTATCTTCACAATACACCGCAGCCGCGCCGCGCAAAATGCGCAGACAACGCAGCGTTATATCCTCAAGATTACCTATAGGGGTTGCGCAAAGATAAAGCTTTGCGGGTATCTTTTTATTTTCCATAGAACTCAGCCACCTCGGGTGAATACTCCCCGTTTTCATCGTAAATTATCAAATTGTTTTCAATAATCAATCCGCTTTTTGCCCCGCTTTTTGCTTCAATCAACGCAAGATAAGGCGCGGCTTCCGGCTTGCCTGCAACAAAACGCAGCCGTTTAGGCTCAAGCCCGGCGGACGAAAGCGCAGTAAAAGCATCGCACAGCCGCCTTGCGGGAAAACACATGAAAAATTTACCGCCATATTTAAGAAGCTTCGCAGCAGCTTTTGTAATTTCTTTTATGGGAGCGGCAATGTCATGCGTTGCAGCCCCCTTTTGGGAAATCGCGCCGCATTCATGCTGATGATAAGGCGGGTTGCAAATTGCACAATCAAACTTTGTTTTAGATTTTGATGAATAATCTATATAATCAGCATTAACTGCAGTAATTTCAGCTTCGTTCAAACCGTTTAAACGAACGGAACGCAAAAAACGATCCGCTTGCCGTGCGTCAATTTCAATTCCAAGAATTCGACAGCCTGTTCTGCCGTGAAGCAAAAAACTCAGCGCACCTGCGCCCGCGCCAAGGTCAACACAGTATTCCTTCGCATTAACATGCGCGAAATGCGCAAGCAGAACAGAATCCGTGCCGAATCGAAACGCGTCCGCAGACTGAATCAAGCTTAGTCCGTTAAGCTGCAAATCATCAATCCGCTCGCCCGGAGCGAGTTCGGCCGAATGCAGCGTTTCTTTTGAAGAACGAACAACGCCGATGCCTTTTTCGTTCGAAAGATAATTCGAATTTTGCATACAAGCTATGCGGATTACACACCCGGAATCAGTTTAAGGAGAATGTTTGACTGATAGAAGAATGACGCAATCGCACTCGACGAAACAAGTTGTTCAATTGCATCAAACGGAAGCACCGTCAAAACAATCGGCATCAGCATAAATATTACGCAAATCCCGATGATTGACCTTGCAAGTCCGACCGCTCCGCCGATAATGAAATCAACTTTGCGCAGCTGCGGGAAAATAAATGCGTAATCCAGCCAACAAATCACAAATGTGAATAAAACACGCACAGCCAAATAAACAACAATAAATGCAACAATATTTATTATCACGCGAACAATGCTCTCGTTGAAATAATCGCCGAGCGTTGTTATTCCCTCCGCTTTGAAGGCCTCCGTCATTATGTTTTCATAAACACGCTCTTTAAGCGGATAAGCAAGGTTTGACCTGCTCATGACCTCGTCAATTTCGGAATTAGATAAACTCTTTATGTCAGATTTAACAAGCTCAACGTCGTAAATGGCTTCCGACCCTTCCGTGTAGCTCAACATTGAATTGTAGAGCTTTTCATTCTTAATTATCGAGTTCGAAACCGTCCCCATGAGCAAAAAAGCCAACAAACAGGCCACGATTGATACCCCCAAAGTTGATGCACTCCATACAAAGCCCTTGTACATGCCCGATACGAAGTACAATCCAATCATAAAGATAATCAAAAAATCAATTATATTCAATAATAATACCTCCGATATAACGCCTTAATCACATGGATGTAAGGCATTTTCACCTTATGTTATAAAGAGCAGTTTCACTGCCGCTCACCGTTAATATATTTTTATTGTCAAGTTTTACAGCACTGTCAACAGGCGAATCAAAGAAATATGATTTTTGCAGTTTTCCGTTAATACCGTAAAAATCAATTTGGTTATTTTTGATAATCGAGATTCTGTCCCGCATCATACAGGCATAAACAACATTCTCGGGCTTTGTGATCGTGCAGCTCGCCTCCTCCGCAAGCCGTGATTCGCTGACCGAAAGGATTCTGTACTCACCGACCCCCTTTGTTTCCGAGCTGCTGTCGGATGAGTTTTCCAATGGGGTTTTGTCAAGAAGCAAATACATTCTGCCGCCGCTCAAATCGGCGGAAAGGCAATCGTATCCATAGCAGAGAACGCGATATGCCTCTGCATTCGCCCCCCTGTCAAAACGAATCAAATAATCGGTGCAGAATGCAAAAATACTCTTTTTTGTGATGAAAACATTTTTAACAATCTGTTGTTGAACCGAAATAATTCCGATAACGCTTTCACGGCTTAAATCATACAGCGAAATCGACGTTGAAAATGAATTTCCGACTGTTGAAAGCTCCGACATCCACAAAACAGGAGAATCCGAACTCTCAAAACCGAAATCGGTAATGCAAGTCGTGCTGAAATCCCGCTGCCAGCATTGCGTTCCGGACGAATTGAAAGCGCGCAAAGAGTGCGTTCCGTTTTCGTTTTTAAGGTAAACAGCAACGTATTTATCTCCGCAAACTATCTTTTTTAATTCACCGTTCAACATGTTGTCGAACCTTGTGCCGATAATTTGAATCGAAGAGGAGTTATATATAACTTTAATTTTATCCGTTCCGACGAGTTTGACATTATCAGCTTCAACAGACATTGAATAATTTTTATCTTCATTTTTTACGCTGTAAAAATTCAACGTCTTTCCTTCAATATAAACAAAACCGTCGCCTGTGTATGCATATTCGGTTTCCGGACGAATCGGGAGCGATTTTTTCCGTGCAACAGTATTTATCCGTTTAATTATCAGCACAGCGGCAAAAGCAATGCCGATGACAACAAGCGCGGAAATCAACAACGCAAAAACTCTGTGTGCGGCTTTTCTTTTTTTTGCTGCACCGTGTTGTGTTTTTTTTGTTTTGTCCACGGTTAAACCTCCATTCTTGGATTTTATGCAAAAGTCTTCCGAAAAATTCCTTTATCGGAAATAAGTTTCAACCGCCGTGTCCGTCGGGACCCGTCATTTTGTGCTGCATGCTTCACGGTCGAACCACTCTTAATGCATTTTTTATAATGCTGCAAGTCAACGGCGTTTTTTCAATAAGCTCACCGTCAAGCTCAACAATACATTCACTGTCCGTTTCGATCGTGAAGCTTTGCGTTCGAATATTAGTGACAGGAGCTTTGTTTTTGTGTTTACCTTTTATGAAAAGCGGTAAAAGCCGCAAAAAGGTAAAAAGGCTCACCCAACGCACGATGCAAAGATCAAACAGGCCGTCGTCAACCTCCGCATCCGGATTCACAAGCATTCCTCCGCCGAAACGCTTTCCGTTCCCGGCAACCGAAATAATAATATCGCCTTCATATTGAATGCTGTCTGTTTTTATTTTGGCATGTACCTTTTTTCGATGAAAAAGCGAGTCAACAATGCCCAAAAAATACGGAAGCATCCCCTTCCTGCCCTTTTTATGCCGCTCGGTATTTATCAAAACATCAACATCGAAACCGATTCCGCAGACGTTTGTGAATTTTGTTCCGTTTGCAATGCCCATGTCGATATACTTTGCTTCTCCGCTCAGAAGCAGGTCTATCGCCGCTTCAGGTTCGCTCGGAAGATTCATCATTCCGGAAAGATCGTTTCCTGTTCCGAAAGGAAGGATTCCGAGTTTAACATTCGGGTTTTGACATATGACGGAGGAAATTTCGTTCACTGTTCCGTCGCCGCCTGCCGCAATAATGAACTTTTCTCCGTTTTTTATCGCTTCCTCTGCAATTTTGACCGCATGTCCCTTGTACTCCGTTTTTTTAACGATGTATTCAATGCCGCGTTCGCGAAGTATGGTTTCACATTCCGAAAACAAAGCATTGCATTTACCGCTTCCGGCCACAGGGTTAACGATAAAAAACATTCTGTCCATTATATTTCCTCCGAAATTACTCAAAAAACCCTGCAATGAATTTTGTGTACAGTCAAAAAACAGTGCAAAATTCTTTGAGTATAGCAAGCACGCACCCGCAAACTCAATCTGCGGATATGAATACTCGATTGTATAATAACGCAAGTTGCTGTCATTTGTCAATATCAGTCGCAAAATTTCGACTTTTCGTGCTGTTTCGGAATCAATTCTCTGCCCCGTCCGTATTGACCGCAAGGCCGTTTTCCGTATTGACCGCAAGGCCGTTTTACCTTATAATGTATATAGGCGGAGTATACATCGGCGAAGGCTTAAGCCTCACGGATCTGCATTATGCAGAACGCTTTTGCTTTTCAAAAACAGCTTTCACGGTGTTTTTTACCGTATCAAAAAGCGGCAGAACCGACAGGGATTTTTTTCCTTGTTATCCGCTTTTTCCACAAGGAAAAGAATTAATTTGCTGAGGATAATGCGAACAACACGGAAACTGTTAATAACAGCCGGATTTATCAACAGAGTTTTGCGCCTTTTATAAACACTGTTTTTATTTGGCAGCAAAGGCAAAACATGACTTATCCGCAGTTTCCGCACTACTACTGCCGCCGCTACCTTAGTAATAAACAACAGCAAAGGAGATGCACCCATGCGCTTCAGCGTAAACACAAGAGAACTCAACGAGGCGGTTTCCGTCGTTACGAAGGCAATGCCCTCAAACGCAACACTTCCGATCCTTGAGGGCATATATATGTATGCAGCGAATGACACTCTGTTCATAAAATGCACGGATCTGTCACTCCAAATTGAAACCGAAATCCCCGCAATTATCGACGATGAGGGCAGCGCGGTCCTTCCGGGCAAGCTGTTTTCCGACCTTGTAAAGAAATTCAGCGGTGACACAATCGATTTCGAAAGCGACGGGAACACAATGAACATTCGCTCGCGCAGGGTCAAGTCTTCAATACAGATTCAAAATGCGGATGAATACCCCGAAATGATGCGCGTTGACGATGAGTTTTCGGCGGATATACCTCAAAACAAGCTGAAGAGCATGATAAAACAGGTCATATTTTCGGTTTCCAATGATGAAACAAAGGCGATCCTCAACGGCGTCTGCCTTGAATTCGACAGCGACAACACGCTTGTAATGGTTGCACTCGACGGCTTCCGCATTGCAATGAGAAAAGAAAAAATCAATAACTGCACCGGCAAAAAATCCGTCGTAATTCCGAAACGCGCAATGCAGGAAATTGCCGCCGTTCTTTCTTCCGACGATTCGGAAGTTAAGCTTATTTTTTCAAGCACGCATATAAAAATCGATTTCGGCGGAACAAAGGTCATTTCGCGCCTTCTGGACGGCGAATATGTAAATTATAAGGGCATTCTGCCCAAAAACTTTGCAACAAGAGTTCTGATCAATTGCGAAGAGTTGAAGAACAGCACCGAGCGTGCTCTGCTCATGGCGCGCGAATCGAAATCGAACCGCATCAAGCTGATGTTTGCAAACAACACCCTCACCATAACGGCAAACAGTGAAAAGGGAAATATAAACGACGAGATTGAAATTCAACTTGTCGGAAAGGATCTGGAAATTGCGTTCAACGCAACTTATATTCAGGATGTAATGCGTGTTCTTGATGACGAATGCGTTTACCTGAACATGAACAATGCCGTTACGCCCTGCGTAATCGTTCCGGTCGAGGGCGAAGCATTCTATTACATGATTCTTCCCGTAAGACTTTTTACGGGAGCGTAAAAATAAAACGAACAACCCAAAAGGAGAAAAATATGGAATTTGAAAAGGCAAAGGAATTATTTAAGAAAAACACAGAAACCATGGCAGCATACAGCCATGCGATGGGTGTTCTGAGCTATGATTCCGAAACGGCTGCACCGAAAAATTCGGCGGAAGGCCTCGGCAGAACTTACGGCGTCTTAAGTGAAATTATCTACAAACTGACCGTAAATGAGGAGCAGTTTGAAGTTATAGACACCATGATGTCAAATCTTGATAAATTGGACTTTATAACTCGCCGTGAAGTCGAGGAAAAAGCGCGCGAGCTTAATCAAATGCGCAAAATCCCCATGGACGAATACACCGCGTTCCGGGTGCTCCTGACAGAAGCCCATAATGCTTGGGTTGAAGCAAAAAATACGGACAATTATTCCGTTTTTGAACCGTATCTTGCGCAAATTGTCGAATACAACAGAAAAATAGCGGCATATGTCTCGCCGGAAACGGATGCATATGATTACTGGCTTAACGAATTTGAGCGCGGTGCGTCGAAAAAAATGCTTGATGTATATTTTGAAAAGCTCCGCAGCGCACTTGTTCCGTTGATTCATGCAATTTGCGAAAAAGGTGATGTTATCAATACTTCGTTCCTTGAAAAGTCCTGCCCGATCGAAACGCAGCGAAAACTGTCGGATTATATAATGGACGTTATGAAAATTAACCGCGACGATTGTTCAATCGGGGAAACGGAGCATCCGTTTACAACCGAATTCAACAAGCATGACGTTCGAATTACCACGCATTATTATGAAAATATGGTCGCAAGCAGCATGTATTCGGTGATACATGAGGGCGGACATGCGATCTATGAGCTGAACACCGGCGATGATCTTATCGGAACAACGATGGCAGGCGGAGCTTCAATGGGCATTCACGAATCTCAGTCCCGTTTTTATGAAAACATCATCGGCAGGAGTGAAGCGTTTATTTCTTTGATTTTCCCGAAAATTAAAGAGCTTTTCCCCGAGCAGTTTGAAAATGTTACCGCGCATGATTTCTATCTCGCCGTAAACAAGGCCGAGCCCTCTCTTATCAGGACCGAGGCGGATGAACTGACTTATTCAATGCATATAATGGTACGATATGAAATTGAAAAAAGGCTTATGGACGGTTCGCTTTCAACTAAGGACCTGCCGAATGAATGGAACAGATTGTATAAGGAATATCTCGGAATCGATGTTCCCTGCGACAGCATGGGCTGCCTTCAGGATTCTCATTGGAGCGGCGGTGCGCTGGGCTATTTCCCGAGTTATTCCCTCGGCTCTGCTTACGGTGCGCAATTCCTTCACAAAATGAAACAGGATATTGACATTGATAAACTTGTTTCGGAAAACAGGATTGACGAAGTTACCGCATGGCTGACTGAAAAAATACATAAATACGGAATGCTGCTGACTCCGGCGCAGCTGATCGAGAATGCCTGCGGAGAGGAATTCAATGCAGATTATTACATTGAATACCTCACAGAAAAGTATAATAAAATCTATGAATTAAAGTAGGGTAAATGCCATGCGTCTGTTTATTGCCGTTGAACTGCCCAAAGCTGTCAGAAATGAAGTCGGTGCTGCGCTCAAAGAGCTTAAGATGCTTTCGAGCGGAGGCAGATTTGTTCAGGAAAATAACCTGCATATAACATTGCATTTTATAGGCGAAAGCAACGATCTTGCCGGCGCGGTAAAAGCAATGCAATCTGCCGTGCGCGGAATTCGTCCGTTTGAACTGCGTCCTGTCGGGTTTTCAAGTTTTGAAAGGAGCGGCAGCCGCACGGCTTTTATCGAGGTCGGCGGAAATACAGGCGAATTGGCAATTTTGCATGAGTCGCTTCAAACCGCATTGGCTGATAACGGGTTTGCACGCGAATACAGACGCTTTGTTCCGCATATAACTCTCGGACGGAGTGTTGAATTCGACGAACTGGTTTATGCACAATTGCAGGAGACGGAGTTTAAAACAAGCTTCACTGCTTCGGAGATAACCCTTTTTGAAAGCGTTAAAGAAAAAGGCAAGCTTGTTTATAATCCTTTACACAGAGAAAAACTTTGATTTGCAGCAATGTTCTTTGAAGGAAGGCGGGCGTTATGAAAACGGAAGAAAAAATGCTCCATATCCTTGAAAAAAACTGTGCCGACGCCCTTGAAAGCGGAATTTTGGTTGCGCTCAGCGGAGGCGCGGATTCATGTGCGCTTGCTCTCCTTCTAAAGAATCTCTCCTGCAAAATCGCTGAAAAGCACACAAATTTCAGATTATGTTGTGCCCATTTCAATCATTGCATACGCGGCGAAGCAGCGCGGGAGGATGAGAATTTTGTTCGCGCTTTTTGTGAGAAACATGCTCTTAAAATTCTGAGCGAAAAGGCGGATGTTCCGGCATATGCCGATGAAAACAGCCTTTCGACAGAAACAGCGGCTCGGGAATTGCGTTATGACTTTCTTGAACGTGCAAGGATTCAAAGCGGAATGGGATTTATTGCAACGGCTCATCATTTGTCGGACAATGCGGAAAGCATACTGCTGCATTTTTTACGCGGAAGCGGGCTTAATGGGCTGTGCGGAATGAAATATTGCAGCGGAAAAATCATTCATCCTCTTCTGGAGTTTGAGAAAAAAGAATTGGTCGAGTATTTACTGCAAAACGGCGAGCAGTTTCAAACGGATGAAACAAATTTTGTTCCGGATACGGCACGAAATTTGCTGAGACTGAAAATAATTCCGGAAATACGAAACGGTATTAATTCAAGCTGCGAAAAAGTTATATGCAGAAATGCAAAACTTTTGAATGAAGATGAAAAATACCTAAACAACGTTGCAAAAAAGGCCTATCTGAACGCAAAAACAGAAAACGGGGTTGATGCGGAAAAGCTGATTCACTTGCCGATGCCGATTAAGTCGCGCGCCGTAATTCACATGCTTCGGGAAAACGGAGTGCAAAACGATGTTTTTCAGCCGCATATAGAAGCTTTGATGAAACTGCTTGAAATGCAGTCGGGCGCAAAAATTGAAATGTCTACAGTTATAATTCGAAAAAGCTTCGGAAGACTGCTCGTTGAAAACAAAAGCTGCACGAAACACGAGTGTGAAATTGATTCTGTTTCCGACTCAGAAAAAAAACAGACAGACTTTCAATCGAATGCTCAATTGTGCCCGCAGACCCGCAGCACTCCCCTGCCCCTCAACGGAAAATGGATTCAAACTTCATTCGGAAGGGTAAAAGCTTCCGTCGCGGACGGCGGTCTGGAATTTTCACACGAACGGGTGTATAATAAAACTCGAGCAATGATGGATCTCGAAAAGCTTATAGGGCTTTTTGAAAACGAAGCAAACGACACACCGGCTGACGGACTGAAGATAAAAAATAACGTGGAAGCTCTGAGCCTGAACATCAGGTTCAGACACGCCGGAGACATGTTTTTTCCGGTAAATGCGCCCGGAAAAACAAAGTTGAAAAAGTATTTGATTGCTCAAAAAATTGATTCCGAACGGCGCGACAGACTGCCGTTGCTCGAATGCTGCGGCAAAATAGTATATGTATACGGAGTCGGAATATCCGATGATGTCAAAATTTCAAACGAAACAAAATGTATTGTTTGCGTTGAATTTGAAACGGAGGAATCCTTCCTCGGATAAAGGCTTCGTATTTCAGAGAAACAGCTGCGATCGAGTTGAAAAAACTCTTTGGTTCGCAAATATAAAAACAACAAAATTACGGAGGAATAAAATGATTAATAAAACCGGATTGCACAACGATATCGATTATGTGCTTTTGGATCAGGAAACACTGCAGCGGAGGGTTCACGAGCTTGCGGAGAAGCTTACAAACGATTACCGCGGCAAAAACCCTGTTTTTCTTTGCATTCTTAAGGGTTCAGTGCATTTTTTCAGCGATCTTGTTCGCCAATTCGATGATTATTGCGAGATTGATTTTCTCGCAATTTCAAGTTACGGCAATGCAAGAAAAACTTCCGGAATAGTTCGCATCAACAAGGATCTCGACATGAGTATTACCGGACGGCACGTCATAATCGTTGAAGATATAATGGATTCCGGGCTGACCCTGAATCATCTCACGAGCATGCTTCGTGCCCGCGAACCTGCAAGCCTCAAAATCGTTGCCCTGCTTGATAAACCCGAACGCCGTGAATGCGCCATTACTCCGGATTATTACGGATTTGTCGTTCCTAATGAATTTGTCGTGGGATACGGTCTTGACTATGCCGGCACATATCGAAACCTGCCTTTTGTTGGTGTTCTTAAGGACGAGGTTCACGCTGATTAAGCATTGAAGCAGCCGGGCATTTCGTTTTTTATCGAACAGCTTGCCCGGTTTTTCCGAAATGCAACGGAAATTGATTTATAATTAACAAAAAATTGATAATTCGGAGCTATAATGCCCGAAACGGAAACGGAGGAAATATGAAAGTATTGCTTACCGGCGGTGCGGGATATATCGGTTCGCACACCGCAGTTGAATTGATGAACGCAGGCTGTGATATTGTTATTGCAGATGATTTATCAAACTCTTGCCGCGAAGTTGTGAAACGTATTGAGGAATTGGGCAAAAAAACTGTTCGTTTCTATGAAATTGATGTGTGCGGCGAGGATGCGCTCGAACAGGTTTTTTCAGAAAATGATATTGATGCCGTGATCCATTTTGCGGGGAAAAAGGCAGTCGGGGAATCGGTTGCGAAGCCGTTGATGTATTACAAAAACAATCTTGATGCAACAATGAATTTGCTTGAGGTTATGCAGCGTCATGATGTAAACAAGCTTATCTTCAGCTCATCTGCGACCGTTTACGGCGTGCCGAAAGTCGTTCCGATTGACGAAAAGCAGCCCACATGGTGCACCAACCCTTACGGTTGGACAAAATACATGAGCGAACAAATCATGCGGGATGTTTGTGCGGCAAATCCGAAACTTTCGATAGTTCTTCTCCGCTACTTCAATCCGATAGGCGCGCACGAAAGCGGCAGGATCGGCGAAGATCCGAAAGGGATTCCGAACAACCTTATGCCGTATATATCGCAGGTTGCAATAGGAAGACGCGAAAAGCTCTCCGTTTTCGGCAATGATTACGATACTCACGACGGAACAGGAGTACGCGATTACATACATGTTGTTGATCTTGCGAAGGGTCATCTTGCCGCACTCAAATATGCGCAAAATGAAAACGGCTGTGTCGAAATCAATCTCGGTACCGGCATAGGCTACAGCGTGCTTGATATCGTTCACGCTTTTGAAAAGGCAAACAACATTGAAATTCCGTATGTTATAACCGAACGCCGTCCCGGCGATATCGATGCCTCGTTTGCAGATGCACATCTTGCGGCTGAGCTTTTGCATTGGCATACCGAAAAAACGCTTGAGGATATGTGCCGTGATACATGGCGCTGGCAGCAGATGAACCCCAACGGTTATCGGGAGGAATAAAAAATGAAAAAACGCGGGGAAGGCAAAACCGCAAAAAAACATGCACTTCGCATAGTAATTATTATCCTGCTTGTGGTTGTTTTTTTGAGCATACCTTTGGTGATTGTTTGCTGCAAACTCGGGCAGATGAACAAAAATGCGGTTTCAACCGTCAAAAAGCCTGAAATATCACCGGGTGAGACGGCAACTCCCCCCGCGTTGATCAAGGCTGATGCTGATAAAGTTGACACAACAAAGGATTTTGATCCTGCACTGATTGACAATATCAGAATGGATGACGATTCGATTTTTAATGAGAGCAGAATCGACAAGGATGTTGTAAATATAATGCTTTTCGGAAGCGATGTACGCGAGGGTGAACGGCACGGAAGGTCGGACACGATGATGATCCTTTCGTACAATCGAAAGCTGCGGACGGCAAAACTTGTTTCTCTTTTGCGCGACACATGGATTTATATTCCTGATCGTGATACGTGGAACCGAATAAACACTGCATATTTCTTTGGCGGTGTCGGGCTTGCAATAAATACCGTCAACAGCAATTTCGGGATGGACATTCAATATTATGTGAAGGTTGATTTTGAATCTCTGAAAGAAATTGTTGACACCGTCGGCGGAATAGATGTGTATCTTACGGAACGTGAAGTTGAATACATAAATAACAGCGCAGAAAATGATGCCCTGCCCGTAAAAGAAGGTTGGCAGCATCTGAACGGTCGGCAAACGCTGGCGCATTCGCGCAACAGGTCCATCGGCGGTGACGGCGATTGGTCAAGAACGCGGAGACAGCGAGACGTTATGTATGCGTTTTTAAAAAAAGCAAAGACCGAAAAATCAATTGCTTCGCTTACTGCATTGGTAAACAATCTGACAAAATATGTTGAGACGAACATGAGTCCGATGCAGATGATCGATCTTGCAATTGATGTTGTGTTTGGCGGCGATTTAACTCTTGAAAACCGTGCACTCCCCTTTGAAGGAACATGGGACTATGCATGGGAAGGAAAAATGGCTGTTATTCATATAAATATTGCTGATAATAAAAGACTTCTGCACGAATATCTCTATGGAGTACAGTGACTTTTACTTCTTATGAGTGTTTGCGCGGGTTGAAGCATCAAAACATTGGTGAGGAAAGAAAATGGGCAGATTGTTTGATGAATGGAAGCAAAAAAACGCTGAAACGGGCGAAAAATCGGTGAATGATAAGGCTTGCGGTGAACTCGTTCATAAGCGTGCACTGCTGATTTTTAATCCCGTTGCGGGAGAAGGCAGATCATTAAGACTGCTTCCGCAAGTTGTAAAACACATGACGGATAACGGCTATGCCTGCACAACACTTACAACAATCAACAGCGGATCTGCAACCGAATACGTAAAAAAATACGGTGCGGAAAATGAAATTGTTGTTTGTTCCGGCGGCGACGGAACAGCGAACGAGGTCATCAGCGGCATTATGCAGCTTCCAAAGGAGAAACGCCCGCGCATGGGCTATGTGCCTTCCGGCAGCACGAACGACTTTGCGAACACGCTCTGCATTCCAAAGAACAGCGATGAAGCTGTAAGAAATATTACTGATGGAATTTGTACTACAATTGATGTAGGAAATTTTAACGGCAGATTCTATGCTTATGTTGCAGCTTTCGGCGCATTTACCGATGTTGCCTACTCGACTTCGCAAAACGCAAAAAACATGTTCGGTTTTCTTGCTTATCTTGCGAAAGGGTTTGATACACTCAAAAAAATCCGTCCGATAAAGGCTGTTTTTGAAATTAACGGAGAAACGATTGAGGACGACTTTATCCTTTGCACGGTCAGCAACTCGCGAATAATTGCGGGAATTGTAAAGCTGAAGCCTGAAATGGTCGAAATGAACGACGGAATGTTCGAAATAATTTTGATTAGGTATCCGCAAAATGCACTTGAACTCACAAAAATTGTAAATGCAATAACAAGCGGCGAAATGAGCTGCGAATACATCAGAATGTTTCGTGCATCCGAATTGTATGTGCGCTTCCCGGACGAAAGCGTAAGCTGGACGCTCGACGGTGAACAGGAAAAAAACATTACTGAAGCACATATAACAATTATCCATTCAGGAATAGATATTATGTGTGGCAGGACTGAATAAATTTCCTATGCTGAGTTTTCGGCCGACATTGCCGAAACAACAGTACATATATAATTCGTGATAAAGCTTGAATATATTGAGCACCGGTGTTAAAATCGTTTGGTTATTATTGATTAAGAAAGCGTGACCGAATGGAAGAGAATCAAAAGAGCAAAAACAAAATGGGCGTTATGCCTGTCGGAAAACTGCTTGCCAACATGGCAATTCCGATGGTCATTTCCATGCTTGTGCAGGCAATGTACAATGTTGTGGACAGCTATTTTGTTGCAAAAATCAGCACCGACGCACTGACGGCAATTTCGCTTGCCTATCCGATACAGATGTTGATGATCGCTGTTGCGATCGGAACATCCGTCGGCATGAACTCATATATGTCGCGCAGACTCGGCGAGGGAAACACTGAGGCTGCAAGCAAAGGTGCAAGCAACGGCTTGTGCCTGCTTTTGCTGTCTGCAATTGTATTTGCAATATTTGGGTTTGTAATCACTCCGTTTTTCAGGCTTTTCACCGACGATCCGCAGCTCATAGAAATGGGCGTTGATTATCTTGAAATCTGCATGGTTTTCGGATTGGGTGTGTTTATACAAATTGGCTGTGAAAGAATATTGCAGTCAATGGGCAAAACCGGGCTTTCAATGGTGACTCAGCTTGTCGGCGCGGTTGTTAATATCATTCTTGACCCCCTTATGATTTTCGGAATCGGCCCCTTCCCGGAAATGGGAGTGGCAGGCGCGGCATATGCTACGGTAATCGGACAATGGGTCGGAATGCTGATGGCATTGGCACTTGTGTTTTTTAAGGAACATGAGGTAAAAATAAGTTTCAAAAATTTCCGTCTCTGCGGTGAAACGGTGCGAGAAATATACCGAGTCGGCATTCCGAGCATTGTCATGCAGTCGATAGGTTCGATAATGAATGTCGGCATGAACGCGATTTTTTCAAGGATTCTAATGAGCAACGCCGGTATTGCAACATTTGGAGTTTATTTCAAAGTTCAATCAATAGTTTTCATGCCGTTGTTTGGAGTTACGAACGCCAGTATGTCCATTTTTGCTTATAACTACGGAGCAAGAAACAGCCTGAGGTTTAAAAAAGCATGGAAGATGACACTTTGCGTAACCGTGATTATTATGAGCATCGGCACGCTGCTCTTCCAACTGTTCCCGCAGCAGATCGTTTCCCTCTTCGACTCCGAGGGGAAGATTACCGCTGAAGGAATTGCGGCATTCCGAATTATTTCTTTGCATTTTCCTATCGCGGCGGCATCAATTACAATATCTGTAACTTTTCAGGCGATCGGACACGGAATCAAGAGCATGTTTATGTCCATACTGCGTCAGCTCGGGGTGCTGCTCCCTGCCGCCCTTGTGCTTGCTCTCGTGTTTAAATCGGTTGAATCTGTTTGGTGGTGCTTTGTAATTGCAGAGTTTTCCGCCGTAACTTTCGGAATAATTTCCTTAACGAAAATTTGGAGGCACGAAATTGAACCGATGCCCGACGGCGCAGCGGTCTGAAAATACTGCACAATTAATCAGCCGGTAAAAAATAAGCGGGATGCATTGATTCATCCCGCTTATAAATATATTAAGAATGAACTGTAAGGGTGATTCAAAAAAACATTCGAATGTTGTATAATATTCGATAAGGAAATCATTGTTTATAATGCGGGGGTAATATTCAATGCGTGCCTGTAAAAAAATACGAATACTGCTGAATGCGGTTCTGATAATTGCGCTTGTTATGCCGTTTAGAACGCAGCATGAGCCGGCTGTTGTGTTCAGGGACTTGAATTATCAATTCGAAATTGAAGAAAATGCGTTGGATGTTTATACTTTGCGGAACTGTTTCAGAAGTGCCTCTCTGATTGTCGAAGCGGAATGTGTCGGCGAGGCAACATACGGCGGCAATGCGATTTCTTTATTTCGAGTACTTGATGTTTTCGCAGGCGATGCGGAAAGCTCTGAAACAATTTATGTTTCAACAGAATATAATGTCGGTGAACGCTGCATTCTCTTTCTTGCTGATGAAAACAAAGGCGAATTCGGTTACAGAAAAATATACGTTCCGGTTGAAAACGGAGTAATGCAAAGCAGCGGCTCGACAGTTCGTATGAGCGATGGCAGGAATGTTCAAATCAGCTCAATTAAACGCGAAATTGCGGCAATGAAGTCTGAATTATTTATTCCAAGTAAATATATGTTCTATTCCGATATGAACGAATTGCTCGTCGGCTGCAATGAATACTTTATCGGCAGGGTTGACAGTGTATCCTCATATATGCCCACTTTATGCAGATCGGGCGAACGCGGCGAAACGATAAGGAGTGAACGCAATTCACTGCGCATCGGCGTAACAGTTTTAAATTCCTTGGGCGGGGGGCTGCGAAGCGGTGAAAAAATAACGATAACTCAAGTGGATAATATGCATCGCAATGTAATTAATGCTTCAACTTTAAAAGCAGTCGGAGGCGGCGATAACGCATGGGAACTGCCTGTGAACGGTGATGTCTGCCTGTTTTTTGTGATAAAAAGTCCGGACGATAAAGTTAATTTCTTTTTCCCGGTTAACCCGTATCAGGGATATGTGAAAATCAGGAGTGACGGCAGACTGAATTCGTGTTCGAACATGAATCCCGCAATTACGGATAATTTCACATTGTTGATGTTTACGAGCAGCTTTCTTAAATAAATCAACTGTAATCAGCATTCCACAGTGTACAAATATTGATTTTTTGACGCTTATTTTTCTTGCGATGAGATAAAAATGAACAAAAAGTCCGGAGGTTGAATTGGAAAACTACGATGTTGCTGTTGTACGCTGCAAGACTTATGACGTCGAGGCAGTCAAACCTGCGCTTGAAGAGGCATTAAATGCGGTAAACGGCTTAGATTTTGTCAAGCCCGGAATGAAAATAATTATTAAACCCAACCTTGTTTCGTTCAAAAAGCCCGATGCAGCCGCAACAACCCACCCTGCCCTGCTTGAGGCACTTGTTGAAATGCTTTTGGCACGCGGTGCAGATGTTACGATAGGCGACAGCCCCGGCGGGCCGCACTCGCTCCCCTTGCTGAATCGCGTCTACGCAGCAACGGGCATGGATCGGCTTGAAAAGCTCGGTGCAAAGCTGAACCGCAATATGAACGAAAAAAATGTTGACTTTCCTGAAGGGAAAGTACTAAAAAATTTCACATACACAGAGTATTTGGATGAGGCTGATGCAATTATTGATTTCTGTAAATTGAAATCGCACGGAATGCTTGGCATGAGTGCGGCGGTTAAAAATCTGTTTGGGACGATTCCGGGTCTTAAAAAGCCGGAAGTTCATTATAAATTTCAAAACGATGCCGAATTTGCCGATATGCTTGTTGATCTTAATGAGTATTTCAAACCGAGACTTGCAATTTGTGATGCCGTTGTCGGAATGGAGGGCAACGGGCCGACTGCCGGCACGCCGCGCCAAATCGGTGCAATAATTGCGTCAAAAAGCACGTATTATGCCGACGTTGTCGGTGCAGAGCTGATCGGGATGAACATTGACGGTCTGCCAACGCTTCAAGCGGCGTATGAACGAGGTTTTGCGCCTGCATCCAGTAAAAATTTGAGGGTATACGGTGATATTTGCGCGTTAACCGTTGATGACTTTAAAGCTCCGCCGGTGCGCGGATTGAGCTTCATGCGCAAGGGCAATGTGCTTCATTTTATCAGCAAAGCGGCGCTTGAACATAAGCCCACGCTAAAAAAACGTTTTTGTGTCGGATGCGGTAAATGCGCAAGGATATGTCCCGCAAAAGCAATAGAAATGAAAAACAAAAAACCACATATAAACCGCGAAAAATGTATACGTTGTTTTTGCTGCCAGGAGTTTTGTCCGCGTGCCGCTATGGTTGCGCACAGACCCCTTGCCGCAAAGGTTCTGAACAAGCTGAAACTGTAATTCAAGCGACCGGGTTTTTGACAGTGAGACGTATAATATGTTTATGAAAGAACGGAGAAAATAATGTGGACTGCTGAGCAGCTTCGTGCAATTAACGAGGATGGAAACCTGCTTGTTTCGGCTGCCGCGGGTGCAGGTAAAACCGCAGTAATGACTGAACGCATTGCTCGAATTATTGCTTCCGGAACTGATGTTTCGGAAATACTTGTTGTAACGTTTACGAACCCCGCCGCTGCCGAAATGAAACAGCGCATTGAGCGGCGGCTGTCGGAGCTTGCGGAGTCAACCGATGATACAAAGCTGAAAATGCATTTGCACGATTCGGCAATAAATATTTCTACTGCAAATATTTCAACTATTCACAGTTTTTGCGGAAATGTTCTGAGACGTAATTGCCATATAGTCGGTCTTGATCCGGCGTTCAGAACCGCCGATGCCGCAGAGGCTGCATTGCTGCGCCTTAAAGCATTGGATGATGTATTGGAAGAGGCATATTCGGATGCGGAAAAAACTTCGGATTCGGATTTTCGTTTGCTTTGTGACGCCCTTATTCGCGATGATGCGCTTTGCACTCTTATTGAGGATACCTATGATTTTATTATGGCACGCCCTAATCCGTTCGGTTGGCTGCATGAGGCGGTTGAGGCATACGGAAGCAGCTTTGAAACGTTTTCCGAAAAAGCGGCGGAGAGTCTGATTGCTTCCGCAAAAAGGAACATCTCGACGTTTTATGATATGGCGAATGAGCTTTATCATTGTTTTGTAAACGAAAATAACCCCGAATTTGAAGTGTATACGAAACTGCTTCAAACGGATATGGAATTTTATGACGAGCTGATGCAGCTGAAAACTTATTCCGATTGGCACTGTAAAATTGCGGCGTGTGCTTTTGCAAAAATTCCGTCAAGAAAGGGCGGTGCGCCTGCGGAGCTGAAGGAATATCGCGAAAAAGTCAAAAGTCAATTCAAAAAAATAAGCGAGGCTTTTTGCTACTCATATGACGTTGAACGTGAAAATGCAGCGCGGATTTATCCTTGCCTGAAAAGTCTTGAAGCGATCGTTCGACGGTTTGCGGAGCATTATTCCGAATTAAAGCGTGAAAATGCGCTTATAGATTTCAATGATATGGAACAGCTTGCATATACCGTGCTTAAAAACGATGAAATTGCCGCTGAATATAAGGAAAAGTTCATATACATTTTTGTTGACGAATATCAGGATACCAACAGCATCCAGGACGCAATAATTGCTGCTGTTTCAAACGGTCATAATCTGTTTATGGTCGGAGACGTCAAGCAGAGCATATATCGCTTTCGCCAGGCTGAACCGGAAAATTTTTTGGCGAAATATCAAAGTTATGACGGAACGGTTGGAAAAAGAATTGATTTGAACGTAAATTTCAGAAGCATGACGTCAGTTTTGAATGCAGCGAACAGTCTGTTTTCAAAAATCATGCTCGGCGATGTCGGTGAAATTGATTATTCCGACAATGCCGAATTGCGAATGGGCGCGGAAACTGCAAACGGCAGCGCGGAAATCTGCTTAATTGACATTTCGGATGAGAAAGGCGAAAACGAAAATGAGGCCGAATCGAAAAATAACTCCGCAAAGGAAAACGATGAGCCGGAAGCCATAGAGGCCGAGGCACGCTGTGTTGCTGATAAAATACGCTGCGTGATTGAAAACGTTGAGGTATTTGATAAGGAAATCAATCGAGTGCGAAAGCCGATGTTTTCTGATTTTGCGGTCTTGATGCGGCGAACGAAGGGTGTTGCTCTGCAATTTGTAAACGCAATGACGGAACAGGGCATTCCGTGCGCGGCCGAGCTCGGAGATGGGTATTTTGACGCAATTGAGGTACAGATATTCTTAAATTTACTAAGAATTATAGACAATCGAAGGCAGGATATTCCGCTTTTAAGCGTTATGCGCTCCCCAATCGGCGGGTTCAATGAGGATGAGTATATACATATTCGAACCGATTTCGACGGTGAAGAGTTCATTGACAGACTCACGGAGGCCGCTCAAAGCTTTCAAAACGGCTCGAATAATGCGGAATACTGCCGCAAGGCAAATTATTTCCTGGGAAATGTTGACAGATGGCATGAAATGAGCCGCTTTTTAAGCGTTGATGAATTGATAGGCACTCTTCTGGATGAGACATTTTATTATGTTTATGTCGGTGCGCTGCGCGGCGGTGCGGTTCGGCAGGCGAATCTTGATTTATTGCTTGAAAAGGCACAGGCTTTCGTTGCAAACGGCAAAAGCGGGCTCCACGGATTTGTAACGCTGATGGACAGTCTGAGGGATAATGTCAGCATGGGTGCGGCTCAGCCTTCCACAATTGACGCGGTTCGCGTAATGAGCATACACAAGAGCAAAGGTTTGGAGTTTCCGATTGTTTTCGTTTGCGGAACAACGTCGGAATTCAGCAAAAAAAGCCACAAAGCCGATGCTGTTTTTGACAGAGAACTTGGAATCGGTTTCCGTATGCGCGGCAAAAACCCTCTCACTCCCCTGCTGCGCCGCGCAATTATGATGCGTGAGGATGACAGATTGGTTTCTGAGGAAATGCGGAATCTGTATGTTGCAATGACGCGCCCGAGAGAGAGACTTTATATCATCGGCTCAAGCAAAAAAATGGCTGATTTATTGAAAAAATTTGCTGCGCCCTTGTCAAAGTCCCGCATAATGAATTCCAAATGCTATCTCGATTGGATGCTCGGAGCATATTTTCCGCTTGGTATCAACCTTGATAATGCGGGTTCGGCGGGTGTAAAATGCGCAATCGGAGCGGATAAGCTTTTATTGCGATGCATAAAAAAAACACCGAATTCAACTGATGAAACCCGAATGAGCAAGGCGGAATATATCAGATGGAGTGAAGAAGCCCGCAGCACCGATTGCAGTGCCGTGAGCCGCAGGCTTGAGTATCGGTATCCGTTTGAAGACGATACCAAGCAAAAAAGCAAGCGCAGCGTCACGGAAATAATTAAAGGCGAAAAACGTTCGATTGATTATGATTTTTCGCCGTCTGTCCCGATTTTTTTGCAGCCTGAACACGTGCTGACCGGGGCAGAGAGAGGAACTGCAACGCATATATTCCTTCAAATGTTCCCGCTCGGAATACGAACCGAGGCGGAAATAAATATTGTTCTCAAAAGACTCTCGGCGGATGGAGTCTTGTCCGAACAACAGGCGAAATCTGTAAATATGTTTGCAATAAAACGTTTTCTGCAAAGCGGGTTGTATGAACGAATGTCTGCCGCCGCAAATGACGCCAATGAACTGATAAAGCGTGAACTTGAGTTTACGTTATTGCTGGACGTCAACAAAAATAATGTTGTGGTGCAGGGAATAATCGATTGCTGCTTCACCGAAAATAACGAGTGGATCATTGTAGATTACAAAACAACGAGCACACGTGACAAAGATCCGAGGGATGTTGCGAGTTCATACCGTATGCAGCTGCAAATTTACGCGGATGCATTGCAAAAACTGTCCGGATTGCCGGTGAAAGAGACTTGGGTATATCTGTTGAGTGCGGGCGAGGCGTTCCGCGTGAGTCGGGAACAGGCATAAAGAAATCGGCGGCTGCGCTGACGCAAACGGCGGATTACATGGGGAGTTTTTTATAAAAAAACCATGCCGATTTGTTGACAACACGGAAAAAAATCCTTATAATAGAATAAATTGGTATGTGCTTTCGCAAGGTTTGCCTTGCACATACAGACTCAGGAGGCAGAAACATGGCAGAAGTTGTACAGCTTACTCTGGCAGGCAAAAAAGCTCTCGAAGATAAGCTTGAATATTTAAAAAATGTCCGCAGGGCGGAAATAACCGAGGAGATCGCTGTTGCGCGTTCATTCGGCGACTTAAGCGAAAATGCGGAATACGACGCCGCGAAAGACGCACAGGCTCATAATGAACTCGAGATTATGGAGCTTGAAGCGATGCTCAAAAACGTTGTGATCATTGATGAAACTCATAACGACGGCAAAACAGTCACAATGGGTTCGATCGTTCGCATTAAGTTCGTTGATTTGGGGTTTGAAGATGAATTTAAGATTGTCGGTTCTGCTGAGGCGGATATCGACGCAAAACCCAAGAGCATTTCAAACGACTCCCCTGTCGGCGCTGCGCTTTTGGGAAAATCGATTGACGAAATCACCAATGTTGAGGCTCCCGGCGGTCTTATGAAGGTTAAAATCATCTCAATCAGGAGATAACTTTTAACAGACAGGCTCACGTTACGATGATGGAGAATTAGTATAAATGGAAGAAAACAACATAATCAATACAGAAGAAAACAACACTGTCAACGCTGAAGAACTCCACGAGCTGCTTCAGATTCGCCGCGATAAGCTTGCGGCGCTTCAGGCTGCCGGAAAAAACCCGTTCGACATTGTAAAATTCGACCAAACCGATTTCAGCACGGACATAAAGGCAAACTACGAGGCATATGAGGGCAAAAAAGTCTCTGTTGCCGGCCGAATGATGTCAAAACGTGTTATGGGCAAGGCAAGTTTTGCAGGGCTTCGCGATGCGAAAGGCGATATTCAAGCCTATGTTCGCCGCGATGATATCGGCGAAGAATCATATTCCGATTTTAAAGCATATGATATCGGCGATATGCTCGGCATTACCGGATTTGTTTTCAAAACAAAAACAGGCGAAATCTCCATTCATGCGGAAACAGTCACTCTGCTTTCAAAATCATTAAGGCCTCTTCCGGAAAAATTCCATGGCCTTCGTGATACTGATTTGCGCTATCGCATGCGCTATGTTGACCTTATCATGAACCCCGAGGTTCGCACAACTTTCATTAAGCGCAGCCGAATTATTTCCGAAATTCGCAGATACCTGGATGAGCGCGGATTTTTGGAAGTTGAGACCCCTATTATCAATACCGTTGCAAGCGGTGCGAATGCGCGTCCCTTCATAAGCCATTATAATGCACTTGACTTGGACGTTTTTATGCGCATTGCAACCGAGCTTCCGCTCAAAATGTGCATCGTCGGCGGTTTGGAAAAGGTTTATGAGATAGGTCACCAGTTCCGCAACGAGGGCATGGATGCGACGCATAATCCTGAATATACAAGCATGGAGCTTTATCAGGCTTACACCGATTACCACGGAATGATGGAACTTGCCGAAAATCTGCTCTCCCACTGCGCGAAAACGATTCTCGGTACTACAAAAATTACGTATCAGGGCAAAGAAATTGATCTCACTCCCCCCTTCCGCCGTCAAACCATGAATGACGCGGTTCTTGAGCACACCGGTGTTGATTTCTATGCCTGCAGGGACGGCGCGGAGGCAATTGAAAAAGCAAAGTCCCTCGGCCTCGAAATTGAGGATAAAAATGCGCCCATCGGCAAGGTTCTTTTTGCGGCCTTTGATGAATTTGTTGAGAGCAAGCTCATCCAGCCCACGTTTATTATTGATTATCCCGTTGAGGTTTCTCCGCTCACAAAGCGCAAACCTGATAATCCCGGGATCGTTGAACGCTTTGAGCTTTTCATTGCCGGTGCAGAGTATTGCAACGCTTTCAGCGAGCTGAACGACCCCATCGACCAGCGTGCGCGTTTCGAACAGCAGGCGCAGGAAAAAGCAAAAGGCGACGATGAGGCAATGCCCATTGATGAAAACTTCATTGCTGCACTCGAATACGGAATGCCCCCCACCGGCGGCATAGGTTTCGGCATCGACAGGATCATCATGCTCCTGACCGATTCCCCCACCATCAGGGACGTTCTGCTCTTCCCCACAATGAAGCCCATTGACTGATTCGACGCACGCCGCGCCGAGCATTTTAAAGCAATTCCGCAACAGTTGATTGAATCAATAAATCCCGCCCGAGGCAAAAGCTTCAGGCGGGATTTGATTTGTGCATTGACTATCGGTTTACTTGCAATTGACAGGTGATTGACATCAAGGCGTCAATGCGCTCTGTTCCTTTTCATGTTATTGTAGCATTCCGAACAGTATTTTTTCAGTTTTCCCCTAACGGGATCGGGCTCGCGTTTGCGCTGTTTACAAATCGGACAAAGCAGCTGCGGGTCAATCCGAACTTGAGGCTGTTCGGTTGCAGTATTCGTTCTTCCGGCCGGCGGTGCAACGTTTCGAGGGACCGCACCATCGGAAACGGGCAGCAAAATGCCGTATCCGACATTTGTTTTTGCACCGACGCCGAAATAACACAGCAGCATTCGGAACAGCTCCTGTTTATTCTCTGCGGAAATTTCTATGCCGCTTGGGAGCGTTGCATGATGCAGAATGAAACGGAACTCGAAGGTCACTCCGGGCAGAATCTTGATGATATGTATCGGATTCGGATTCTTCATCAGGTTTTTGTCCAAAGGGTAATGCGGCGTGATGTAGTCCGCACCGAGAACCCTGTTGCCTTTGCCGCCTTTGGCAAGCACGGCATCAAGGAAGATATCGCTGCCTTCGAAAATATCCTTATCAAGCTCTTCTATGTCTTTGTCACAAATGCTTTCGTTTTCGAGTATTTTACTAAGGAAATCAATGACAGCGGGACGGCGGTCCGCAAATGAACTTCGCAGAATACCTTTGACGCCCGATGAAGGGAGATAGGGCTGACCCGTGACATAGGAAAAGGAGAAGCCGCATTTAATGTCCGATGCCACAGCTCCGGAACCGTGCGGATTGCCCGTTCCGATGAGCAAACCCGGGTAATCCGTTTTTAACCGGAATTTTTTGAAGCTTTCGCCGAAATGTTCTTCAAGCTCTTGGCAGGCGGAAAAATCGCTGTCCTTGAATTTCTGCAAAAAGATCATTTCGTTTTTCTTTTTGACGTCTTCTTCAAATTGCTTTGAGTTACCCGGGGCGAGCTGCTCATAATACAGCTTGTTGAATATAAGGTTGATGTTATTCACTTTCACCGTCACCTTTCTGGGCATTGTCCGAATTCTTTTCGGGCAGGAGTTTATAAAAATTCATTGCAAGCTTCAGCGCAACAGAAGCGTTTATGAACTTTTCGCGCACCTCCGACTGATCCTGACTGCACAACCACTTGAAAATCTCATCCGGTGTCAATATCTCTCCGTTGGAGATGATAAAATACATCGCCTGCAAAAGCTTTGGCCTGTCTGCAACGGCTTTGCCCTGCTGGGAAAAGAATGCGACTGCGGACTTGATGCTGCCCATGGTGACGGCTGCACCAAAGTTGGAGATCTGGCTTCGATAGGTGCGCTGAATGCATTTAACCCCGTCCTTCATTTCCGAAATGCCGCATTTTTCTATGGCATTGTAAGCTATATTCAACCATGAGTCTACCACACGCTTGTTCATTCTGCGCCTCCGTTCTGTGCCGCAGGCATGGGAATGATGCTGCACTTTGTGAAGCCCCTGCCGATGGAAGCGTTTCCGCCGAATTGAATGATGCTGTGTCGGGCGAAATCAAGCTCAAGATTCGGTTCGGGTGAAAGAATCAGGGTGAAGAAAACGCTCTTTGCAGGCACAACCTCTTCATACCAAAGGTTATTATCATCACCGACTTTGTTCCTTGCCGTAACAGGAAGAGGATAGCGGCTTGGGTCAAGCTCTTTTGCAATTGCAAATCTTTTGCCGAGGAATTGCCCGAGTTTTAAAAACTCAGCCTCTTCGGCGGAGGAAAGAATGCCCGTCGGCTCACCTTCAACTTTTATTTCAGCTTCGCTGCTGAAATTTGTTGTGACGAGAAAATTATTTTTACCAAAATTCGGAAAACGCAGTTCATGGATTCCGAACGGATTGCAGTTGAAGCAGTCCAAAAGATATAGCATGTCGTTTAACGCGGGAACGGTCGCAGCAAGCACACTCGGATGAACAGAACCTGCAAGCCGAAGCGGACGCGCAATGAATTTTGCGTCAAAAAACTTGTACTTTCCCCCGCCGCCCGCAACGTCCTTTGTTGACGGTTCGCCGAAAATTCTTTTAATGTTATCGTCGTTATCGTCATCAAGATGTTCGGAAAAATACTCGCGCATCGCGCCCTTAATGCCGGATGAATGAACGGTTGGGTTGCCGTTCAAATCCTTTTGAACCTCGTTATCAATAATGTTATAGTTGCTTTCACCCGAGTCAACATGAAGGTCGGTCAGGCATTCCATCTTCAGAAGTGTGGTGTTCATACGTTATTTTCCTTTCTTTTTCCGATTATTGCAATATTCATGCCGATTTTTGTGAGGTTTGCCGTGCACGGAGCATTGGCTTCCGGGTCCGCTCCGCTGTCGGATTCGATGCAGGCTTTAAGAGCCGCTGCATCGCTTGATTTAAAGATACTCCCTGCGGAAATGAGGTGATATACGTTCGCACCTTTGCTGACTTTACCTTTCAGCGATACGCTGTATGCACGGTGATCGCGCATTGCGAGTGCGGTAAAGAAACAGTGCGCATAAACGTCGGCTGTAAGTGAAGAGTCCCCGCGCAGATAAACCGTGTCCGGGTAAATCAGCTCCGCAAGTGCATCGTTAATTGAATCCTCCTCTTCCGCAAAACGGACGGTAAAGGCCGTTCTTCCCTGCCCCATGAACACGACCGTGCTGCTCGGCAGAGTCACATCATCGCGCAGCGTTACATAGACGGAAAAAGAAAAACCGTCTTGCAGCTGATAACATTCGCGCTTGAAGAAAGCGGATTTGTATTGCTTCTTTGAAATGCCGATGCGCTGAACTTTTTGAAAAAGCCAATGGGCGGGAATTTGGCTGCCGCTGTTAACATACATATAGCTGTTCGCGAGTCCGTTTTTGACCTTGAACGACTTACAGAAACCGCGCCGGATGCCGCTGTCGCTGCCGTCAACCGAAAACGTGAACTCATCAAAAACAAAATCATCGGGCGAGAACGGTGCATAAGGGAAGCTCTCTCCGTTATCGGAATCGGCGGAGTAAACAAAATTCTTGAATTCGTCCGAATCGGAAATGCAGTGATCTCTCGGCGTCGGAACAAGTGCTTCAGCCTTTTTTGTGTCATAAATAAAGAGCGGAGAAAGCTTTTCAATTGCACCGAAATCCTGTTCGGAGCTTGAACCGATGTCGAAACCGCCTTTGCCGATGAGATTATCAACGGCAGCTTGCTCATTGACACTCAGATTGTATTTTCGGTCGGGCTTGAAAAGCCGACGCCCCTCGTATTCAAAATTGTACAGCAGAGCATATCGCAATGCTCCGAGCAGTGTTGATTGTGACGGCGTTTGTTCGCTTGATATAAAGCTTCTGCCCTTATCACCGAACGAAAAAGTTTTTTCATTGCCGAAAAAGTATGCTCCGTGCGGAACAAAATCAGCACGATAGGTCTTGCTCAATCTCTTTCCCCCCTTTTTTCAATGTAAAATTTTGCAATGCGGAGAACAAACTCCATTGCACGAACCGCATTCGCTGCCGCATCGGACGCTTTACCGGCACTGTGTTCGGCTTCTTCGAAAACACGAATATCGGCGTTTGCAGTCAATCGACTGTAGAACGCGGGAAGCGTTTTGTAAAGGTAGTCCGAATATTTGCCGTCAACATGTATCGACGAATCGAACATATTGCGGAACAATTCACGAACGGTTTCAAAGTCGGCTGCGGCCGCCAGCTTGTTGAAACCGATGAACAGCGGAGCAAAGGAACAGAATGCGTAAATCACCGAATGCAGCAAGCCTTCGTCAAAGCTTTTAGGCATGTCATCAAGAAAACTTGTGAATGCAGTCAATCCGTCAATGCCCTTCAGAACGAGGCACTCGCTCTGCCCGGAATGCTTCTGAAGCCGCACGGCAACGCAGTTTTTGCCGCATCTGTTCTTTGCGTAATCGAACAGCAAGTCTGCCGAATCATCAAGAGCTTCATAAAGCGGAAATTTGCTGTAGCATATGCTTATGCCGAGCGACAGGGACGGCACGGGGATTGGCTCTTCGCCCGGTTTCTTTTCGGCATTTGCCGCTTTGATCGCATCGATATATGTTTTGAACGATTTTTGAAACAAATCCTTTGCATCCCTTGCGAAGTGAAACACGGTTTCGCCGGACGAGCTTTCGGCGGGCAGCAGCGCAAGCAGGTCGTCGCCTCCGGAATAAATTGTAACGCCGCTGTAACGGTGAACAAGATCGGCCATTTCGCCGCAATACAGAACACAGGTTCTTGAAAAATTGCGCAGTTCATCTGCTTTAAGCGAGGCAATGATTTTGGAAACAGCATCCGCATCGCTGCGAACGACGGCATAGTAATCGTGTTTTTTCAGTTGTTCGCGAACTTCTCCGTCTTTTGATGTGTCCGCAATGTCCTCAGTGCTTCGAATGCTTGTGCGATCTTCGCCAAGCAGCGGCCAGTTTTCAAACCCTTGCGTAAGCGGCAGCTCGCGTATGCTGCGGTTGCTGACAGCCTTAACGATCTCGTTGCAGCTTTCAACCCGAATTATCGGCTGAAAAAGCTCAAGACTGTCCAACGCAAGCCCGCTTTTAAGAATAGGGTTTTCGCCGTTCTCCTCATCAACATCGAATGCAGTGCAGGCGATAAGCATGTAACGGCGGAGATAATCATCCCCTTCCCCTTCCTTGAAACCGAAGGTATCGGCAAGCGAACAGATTACGGAATTCCTTAAAGCGGAGAAATTCGTTACATCAAAATTCTTCGCGCGGAAAATGATATGGTCGGGAAATCTTCCCACTCCGTCCGAAACAATGACGTCCGCGGCAGCCGCATCATCCCCTGTACCCGCAGCGTTTTTATGGTAGTACGGAACGATAATGTCCTCCTCGGAAATGTTGAACTCCGAATGTTCCAGAAGATATTCGCATATCGACTTGGAAAGATAGGAGAACATGTAACTCGCGGCCCAAAGTGCGCCGGTGGATTCGGCAAGGCCGATTGTTTTGAATATCGGACCCAATGTGACTGCAATGTATTTTACTTTACTCATATATTCACCTCCTTATTTAAGTGCGCAGAACGGGACGAAGCCGAAGATACTTCGCAGGGAAAACATCTCGACTGGTTAAATCGTCAATCCCGTATCCGCCGCCTTTGTCACTTGTTTTATCGTTGAAATCCTTCGCAAACGCATCAAGGAACATCTTCAGTGCTTCATCGCCCGACTTTGCTCCCGGTGCAAGCTCTTCCGCTGTCGGGGTTTTTATCATGCCGCCTTTGCATTCTTGCTTGAGATAGTTGAGCTTTTGCTCACTTGTCGCCTTGCTGTCGTATTCCTCCTCTTGGTTCTTTTCCAGAATATAAAATTCTGAACCGAAGATCTCATCCGGCATTTTCTGCGGAAGAATGAAGACAAACTTTCCGATTGGTTTGAACAGCAGCGGCGACGGGAAACGCTCTACTCCTTCCGCACTGTGGATATAAATATTGTGGACAGTGCGATCCTCACGCGTTTCCCCTCGGGGAGCGCGACAGAATCTGGAGTTTTCGTTTGTGCCCAAAAGCCCGCGCACATAGCGATATCGGACATTGTTGCCATAAGGATGAAGGTGTTCACCCCGGGTTGCTTCGTTATAAACATTGCGAAGCACTTTTTGCTTAACAAATGCCTTGTCGTTGGCAAGCGGATTTTTTTCCCGCTGAAAGTAACGGAAGACAAAACCGCGGACGTAATTACCCTCACCGCGGTTAAAGCCGCTTCTCAAAAATGCAGAGAGGACCCAAACGGCATCAAGCAGGGCGTCGGCATTGACATTACCGTCGAGCTTGCAGTAATAGGCATTCGGGCAGTATTTCCCAACGAGGTCAAATCCCTTGGGTGCATTGGGTTCGGTGCTGATATCAACCGTAAACGAACCGAATCCCTTCCGCTGTCGTGTTCCGAAATTATGCATCATGAAAAAACCGCGAATGTGTTCGTCAATCAATGTCAGCAGTTCCGGAATGAAGCAGCGAATCGTAAGCGTCAACCCGTCTTTATAAAAGAGTGACTCTTTAAAGGTTTCCCGAATTGTATCTTGAATATTATTTCCTGATGCCATATTTCCGAAATAGTTTTTGTGTATTTCGTGAAAACTTGCATTCGGCGGGCGGTGTTCGGCTCTTGCAATGGCTCTTTCGATACCGTTTTCAATCGAATGCGTTCTTTCGACTTGTTCGCTGTTCGGCGTGATCCGCATCATGTAATCAAAACTTTGCTGTGAACCGTCTCCGACAAACCATTTCTTCCATCTGTCGTCCCCGAATCGGTCATCTTTCTCCAATTGTTCAATCAAGAACCTGTCCAATTTCGGCTTGACTTCCGTTGCGCGCAAACAGGCGTGCGGTTCGGAATGCTGAAAATGGATGAGGGGTGTGTGTTGAACCAATTTGTACTCTTTTTGCCAATCATACATTGGATCCGTGTTCTCCTTTCAAAATTAAAAGTCATTAAAGTTTGTTGAATTTCGCTGAAAAGTGTTTTCAATGCCTGCGGCGGTATATTATTTGGAAAACAGATATTACTCCGACTGAGAATGCGACTGCGACACCAAACAAAGCCAGAACATACCAACCGCAACCTTTAAATTTTTGCACGACATCTGCTCCGTCGGCAAAAAAACCGGCCAGCGAAAGAAACAGCGCAATCACAGCCAAAATCGTTGCCCATTTGTTAAAGTCCGTATCCAAGGTCGTGTTTGCGGCGGAATACAGCGCGTCAAGCTGATTTTGTAATGCTTCACGCTGTTTGCCCACAAAAAGGAATTCGCGGAGCATTCCGTACAGCTCGCAGCCCTGCTCCTGTGCCGTGACTTCAAACAGGTCAAGCTGACTTTGAAAAGCAACAAAGCGTTCCTGAAGCTTGTTCAGGGCAATAATGTTTTGTATACTGATTTTCTTCTTTGGGTTCTTAATATGCGCGGAAAGCAGCGCAGCATCCGCTTGGAATTTAATCAGCGAGGCGCGCTGAACAAGGGCGAAACATGCAAGCCGCGTGTATTGAGTCAAAAACGGCAGGATTACCGGAGCGTAGACGGATTCGGAAGTGATACAGACGAGGCTGTAATTTGTGACAGCCTGCAAGGTGCCGCAACTCAGCCAGCGCCTGTAAACATGTGCCGAAAGCAGCTCTTTTCGCATTTCGGCAGTCGGACAGCTTACGTTGCCTTCCGTGTCGATAAACACAAACTCATATAAGGAATTTGCGGTTTTATCATCGTGAAGATAGTTGAATTCTCCCAAAACGTTTGCGGCAGTGTAAAACTTCGCCGTTTTCGTGTCGGCAACGCAGCAGCAAACGAACATTCTGTCGTCCAATGCGGGGCTGATAAGATATTTTGAGTTTGTGCCGCGCTTGGAAGAAAAAGTTTTTTCACTATGTTTTTTATCAGATGGATCGCCCGATTTGCCGGAGGCTTTTTCGGGCGCGGAAGAATAATTCAGAACATCGGTGATAAAGTTTGCAACATGCGTGAGGGACAGGTATTCAAAAAGCATTTCCGTGTTTCGGCATTTGTAAACAAAATCCTTGAAATTATCCGAAAAACGTTCGATTTTAGGCGACCCGTCCGCATTCCTGCCCGCTGTAAACTCAAAGTCAAAGCTGTCGGCACAAAGCGAAAAATATCTTTCGGGATCGGGAACGGGCAGCAGCGGAAGATTGATCCTTCGGCCGTATTCGTTGATGGCCTTAACGGATTCAATGTTTGCCTGACTCGTTTTTCCGTCCTTTGCAAGGCCGTGATTTTCGCATTCAAGCATAAATATGCCGATTCCGGTGTTGAAAAGAATAACACGCACTGCATTTACATGCAGATCATATGTGATATTGCGCGTGATATAATAATGCGCCTGCAGCTTTTTGTCCCTGCCTTCCGGACGGAATTCAAATGTGTGTGAAATTTCCGAATGCGAGTTGTTATTCAAAGAGGTATACAGCGCATTGCGCATTGCAGGGTTGAAATACTGATATTCCTGATATGCAAGCCGGATATTTTCAAGCTCGGCATCTTCGTTATCGCCGTCAAGCGCGGTCACTGCCCGCAAAATTTTGTCAACATCCAAACATGCACAGTCTTTTGCAGAGGAATGCTTTTTGAACTTTGACGGACGGTTAAACGGAAACTTCCGCTTGCCATTTTCGGAGCAGCATTCGTCACTGTACCACATACCGTTTTCTTTAAAGTATTCTACAACGGATTCAAAGTCAAATTCGGCGTTTCCGCGTGGATCTTCGATATTGAACGGAAGCATGAATGTGTGGTAACTGTATACGGACGATTTCTTCCTGTCCAACAGCTCAACGGCCTTTGCTTCAATGACATAATTCGGAGAAGCACCGACAGCATCTGCTATAAACGGCGAGAAAAGCGTGTGAAAACTATAGTTCAGTTTCGGTCTTTTTCGTCTTTCCGACTCCTCTTGGATTTTCTTAAGCACGTTAGTATCGTACGGAAGAAAATCCGTGTTGTTCGGGAGCATTGAAAAACGGTTGGCAAAATAATAATTTGAGTTCATGCAAACAACAAATACTCCTTACAGTTTCATCACAAATTACAATTAAAAGGTTCATTCTTAATCGGATACACTAATCTAAATATATCTTAACGCATATTGCGAATTTTGTCAAGACCTTTCAAAAACTTTTGTTTAAAGCTGAAATCAAAAAAGTTATCCGCAGTTTATGATTAAATTGCGGATAACTTTTGCTCAGAATCGAACCGCTGCCGAAAAACGGCACAAGGTTTCGGGTTTCGAACGAAATAAAATCTGAATGCTTACAGTTTTATCAGCTCATATTCCTTGCTGCCGAATCCCAACTCCGCTGCGGCATCAACCGTGCGTGCGCCGTTGCGGCTTTCAATGCGCTCAAGCAAATGATCCCTGCCGGGGTCGTCGGAAGCATAAACAAGGTCAAGACATGCGCGGTCGACAGCTATCGGGTCAAGTGATGCAAGAATTCCGATATCTGCCATGCAGGGATCTTCCGCAACGGAACAGCAATCGCAGTCAACGGACATATTCTTCATGACGTTGATAAAAACCATATTGCCGTTGAAATGACGCACGACGGCTTCCGCCGCGTCGGCCATGGATTCAAGAAACGAGTTGTGGTCGCCTGTCCAAATCTTCTCCGGCTCGCCTGCACCGTGGATATATGCCTTGCCGTAGGAGGAGGCGCAGCCAATGGAAAGCTGCTTCAGCGCGCCGCCGAATCCGCCCATCGGATGCCCCTTGAAATGGGAAAGCACAAGCATGGAGCCATAGTTAAGCATGTTTTTGCCGACCTGAACCTTTTTGATGCGCTTGCCGTTCGGAATCAAAAGCTCGGCATCCGGCCCTTCCGCATCCATAATGTCAACGGTGAAATGCTTGCTCCAACCGTGTTTTTCCATGGTTTCACGGTGTTTTTCGGTTGTGTTGCGTCCGCCGTCGTAGGCGGTGTTGCATTCAACCACGGTTCCGTGCACATCATTGACGATAGGCTGCCAAAATTCCGGCTTCAAAAAGTTTTGATTGCCGGGTTCGCCCGAATGCAGTTTTACGGCAACTTTGCCGGGAAGAATTCCGCCGGGCAGGTCATTCGATGCCGCATGAAAAAGCTCAACCACCTTTTCAGCTGTGATTTCGGAAGAAAAAAACACTTTTGATTTCATTTACGAGACTCCTTACAATGGATAAATTAAAAACTGATTGGCAATAACTTCATCCGCTTCCTACTGTCCTATTCCGCATTTTCAAATTTATTCCGCATGAATGCTTGCCTTGTAGCGGTTCAGCTTGACTGCATCGTCAATCTCAAGATCGTTTGTGCCGCTGAGTGACTCAAGGTGATGCGTGAATTCGTGCCGCAAGATGTGCCGAACCTCGGCCTTCAGCTTTTCGTCCGGTAAATTCCCGTAACTGCGCAAAATCGAACCGCCGTACAACACAATGCTCCGTCCCATCTGCGGCGAGTTCCTGTATTCACCCAACACAAGCAGCGGTTTTTTCGGATCGGATTGCGGGTGCGCTTTTGTAATCGGAGAAAGTATGATTCCTCCGTTCAGCTCACGGTAAAATACCTGCGGAAGCTCCTCCGCCGCTTCATCGGCAAATATGCGCAGCTTGTCCAATCGTTCGGAATAGGTCGGTGCGCGCTTTGCCGCACATGCTTGCGGCGCAGCTGAAGAAATGTTCGGATTAAAAACCTTCTCTCCCGAACAGGTTTGCGGCGCGGCGGAAAAAACATTGACATTTATGTCTTTTTGCTCCAAAGCTATTCCTCCGTTTCCTCTCAGCATCGGAACCGGCACTGCACGCAAATTTGTAAATCACTTGCAGATTGCACTGCCCAATGACGGCTCCCGATTGCATTGTACATCATATTTAAGAATATTTCAAGTGAAAACGAAGGGCGATCCGGTTTGGCTCGAACGCCGGCAATACAGACAAAATTAATATATTATCGCAGCGGAACATAAAAATGTACAGCAGCGTTTTATTATATCGAATTGAATATGTCTCAATGCAGGAATAATACCGTAAGAAATATAAAAAGAACATGCAAGCACACAATAAGCGAAGTCAATACTTGCAGTGAACAGAAAGAATGACGCTGAATGTCATATGTTGCTTTTTTTGACGGATAAAGGTATAATATAACCGATTAAAGGGCAATTGCAGAATGCTGCAATGAAATTGTACGCACTGAGAGGTAAAAAATTTGAACAGATTATCCAAAGAGCTTGCAGCGGCGGTTGCAAAAAGTGACAGAGAGAGCGGAAACGACTGGCTGCCGTTTTGGATGCATTCATTTGACACGGCGGGCATTATGGAAAAACTCGCACAAAAGAGATTGCCGGAAAGCATTTCGGATTACCTTTGCGCTGAATGCGGCAGCAGGGAAAAACTCTTTTCAACACTTAAGTTTTGTGCGCTTGTGCATGACATCGGCAAACTCACAATTGTGTTCCAATCCCGCATATATGATGCGGTTGACTTTTCACCTTTTGCCGTTTGTGTGGAGCTGCCGAAGTCAGGCAGTCTTGTTAATGCGTCCAACACTCCGCATGCGCTTGCAAGCGAAGCAATTCTTTTGAAACACGGCTGTCCAAAGGGTGTTGCTTCAATTGCGGGTGCGCATCACGGAAAGCCGACGGCGCTTACGGCGGATGTTTGCAATCAAATTGAAGGGGGATACAAAAACCCCGATAATTTCTACGGACGCGGAATGAAATACAAATCTCTCTTTGACTCACTTTGGAAGGAATGGCTCGATTATTCACTTGAAAGCGCTGGTTTTTCTGATTTGAGCGCGCTTCCCGATATATCGGTTCCGGCGCAGGTGGTTATTTCCGGCATGTTGGTAACGGCGGACTGGATCGCAAGCAACACAACATATTTTCCGCTTATATCGGCCGACCAAAAAGGCGAATTCGGCGATTATCCGAAAAGAATCGAAAATGCATGGACAACGATCGGGTTCCCGAATATGTGGGAATCAAAAGCGCGCTTCGGACTGGATGACGAAGCATTTAAAGAACGATTCGGATTTTTGCCGAACCCGACGCAGGCGGATATTATTTCAACCGCAACGGATGCAGAGTCTTCGGGAATCTACATAATCGAAGCCCCTATGGGATTGGGAAAGACGGAAGCGGCACTTGCACTTTCGGAAATACTTGCCGCAAGAGCCGGCGCAGGCGGGATGTTCTTCGGAATGCCGACGCAGGCAACTTCAAACGGAATTTTTCCGCGGCTTGAAAAATGGGCAGGCGGGGGATGAGCAAACCCTTTTGGCGATAAAGCTTGCGCACGGCAATGCCGCTCTGAATGAGGACTATCGGGAGCTGTTCACCGGGCACAGCAATTTGAACATCGAGTCGGACAGCGGACTCATTGTGCACGACTGGTTTTCGGGAAGAAAGCAAACCCTGCTTTCGGATTTTGTTATCGGAACGGTCGATCAGCTGCTGATGGCGGCACTGAAGCAAAAGCATGTGATGCTGAAACACTTCGGCCTTTCCGGAAAAGTGGTCGTTGTTGACGAATGTCACGCTTACGACGCCTATATGAGCAAATATCTTGATATGGCGATACAATGGCTTGAAATTTATAAAGTTCCGGTGATTATTCTTTCGGCAACGCTTCCGGCGAAACGTCGTGCGGAGCTTGTTGAGGCGTATGTCGGACGGGGACTAAAGTGCATCGATGACGCGTGGAAGAGCAGCCTTGCTTATCCCCTGCTGACGTACACGGAGAAGAATTTTGTAAAGCAGAAGGCGCTTTCCTTTAGCGGTGAACAAAAGGAAATCTCCGTTAAAACGATTTACCGCGATGAAGTAACTGCGCGGGCAGGCTATGCCGCCGAACGCGGCGGGTGTGTGGGCGTGATAGTCAATACCGTGCGAAAAGCACAGGAAATTGCGGCTGAATTGCAGTCCGCTTTCCCGAAAGCCGAAGTTATTATCATGCATGCGCAGTTCATAATGACGGATCGTGCGAAGCGCGAGGAGCAGATACTTAAGCGTGTGGGCAAACACTCCACCCCGGAAAGCAGACACGGACTGATAATTGTCGGAACGCAGGTGCTTGAACAATCGCTTGACCTTGATTTTGATCTTATGATAACGGAACTTTGCCCGATGGATTTGCTTTTGCAGCGCACAGGCAGGCTGCACCGACATAACAGGGTTCGTCCGCAGGGACTGGAAACGGCATGCTGCTTTGTTCTTGATGAAACGGATGACAGTTTTGATTCGGGAAGTGCGGCGATTTACGGTGAATGGCTGTTGATGCGGACGCGGGCATTGCTGCCGAACAAATTGACGATTCCGAGCGATATTCCGCTGCTCGTTCAGCGTGTATACGATGAAAACGATGACCGAATGCTTGGAGAGCTGACCGAGGGGATGGAAAGTGCGCAAGAAGAATACGTGAAAAAAACAAAGAAAAAAGAGCGCAATGCATGCAATTGGTTGATTGGAAAACCGTCCGAAAGAAAGGGGAAATCGCTTGACGGCTGGCTGGATAACGCCATTGGCTTAAGCAGCGAACAGGCCGGCGAAAGAGCCGTGCGTGACGGAGACCCATCGATTGACGTAATTGCACTTATGCGCGATGCGGAAGGGCAGATACACACCGTTTCGGATGAATGCGAGCGGGTCATACCGGCGGACAGGCCGCCCTCAAGGGAGGAGGCGTTGCTCATTGCGCGGCAGAAGCTCCGCCTTCCTGGATTTTTCGGCCGACGGTGGAATATCGACAGCACGATTACGCAGCTTGAGAGTGAAACCAAAAGCAATTTTTCCGCATGGCAGGATTCGGCGCTGCTGAAGGAGGAGCTTGTTCTGCTTTTCGATAATGAGCTGAATGCGGTGCTTGGCGAAGTGCGGCTGCATTATGATATAAAAACCGGATTAACATACGAAAAGGAGTGAAATGATGAAGGAAATCGAATTCAATCTGCTTGACGAAAAATGGATACTTGCGCGGAAAAGCGACTGCACCGTTGATGAGCTTTCACTGACGGATGCGCTGCTGAAGGCTCATGAATACGTTGAGCTTGCGGGCGAGCTGCCGACGCAGGATGTTGCGGTGCTCCGACTGATGCTTGCGGTTTTGCACACTGTTTTTTCAAGATACTCACCGGACGGCGAGGAGTGGCCGCTCGAAGAGCCGGAGGATGCGGAGGAACGCTGGAAGGAGCTTTGGACCGCCGGTCGGCTGCCCGAAAAGCCGATAAGGGATTACCTTGAGTCCGTACACGAAAGGTTTTGGATTTTTCATCCGGAAAGGCCGTTTTATCAGGCGTTATCGGTAAACACGGATGAAACAGCGTCCGTTTTCTCTGCGAGCAAACTCAACAGCGCTATAGCCGAAAGCAACAATAAACCGCGTCTGTTCGCGGCGCGTTCGGGAGAGGAAAAGGAACGGCTAACAAATTCGGAAGCTGCAAGGTGGCTTTTGCACGTTAATGCATTCGACGATTCTTCAAACGAGAGAGGCAAAAGCAAAAAAATCAATGCCTCATCCGGAAAGAAATTAGCGGGAATCGGATGGCTTGGAAACCTTGGAATTATTGCAGTACACGGCAAGAATTTGTTTGAGGATCTTTTGCTGAATTATATAGCTTTGAATTACGGCGGTAACAGCGTTTGGGAAGAGGAGAAGCCAATTTGGGAGGAGAAAGTCCGCAGCAGGCCAAGAGTTGAAATCGCCATGCCGGATAACCTTGCGGCGCTTTACACTCTTCAGTCAAGGCGAGTAATGTTGGTTCGCAGTGAGGGCTTTGTTACGGCGTACAGAATATGCGGCGGAGATTTCTTCACAAGCGAAAATGCTTTTTTGGAGCCAATGACGATTTGGCGGGTCGATCGTGAAGCCTCAAAAGGTGGCAATGAGGTATGTAAGCCGAAAGCGCACAATTACGCAGCGCAGATGTGGCGAGAGTTTTCCGTCTGCTTCGATTTCGGTGACGGAAATCATACCCCGGGAATCGTTGGATGGATCAACTATATAAAAAAAGAGGGACTTATTGACAAAACGAGATTGATAAGCTTCCGAATCTGTTCCGTTCAATATGATACCATGAAGAGCTGCTACACAAACATCCTCTCCGACTCCCTGACATTCCACACGGATCTTATCACAGAGGTTGGAGAACATTGGCGGGACAAAATCGAAACCGAAATCCAAAACTGCGGTGAAACTGCCAAGGAAGTTAAAAACCTTGCCGTCAATATTGAAATCGCAGCCGGCGCGGACGATGAATCTGCAAAGAAATGCGCTGCCGTTGCACGCGCACAGGAGCAGTTCTATTATGAAATTGATGCGCCGTTCAGAAGCTGGCTTGAGTCGATCGATCCGACTTGGGCGATCAGCTCGGAGCAGGAGCGCGCAGCCATCCGAAGGTGGCGCGAAACAGCAAAACGAATCGCATTGCGCATCGGTCAAGAGCTTGTTGAATCGGCGGGCACGGCGGCAATTGTCGGCCGTGCGGTAAAGGATAAGAATGATAAAGAAAGGTATTATTCCGCTCCCGACGCCTATCGTTACTTTAAGGTCAAATTGAATGAAATTTATCCGAAGGAGGAGAACAATGACTGAAAAAGAAATAAGAATCACCGCTTTTATGAAGCGAAAACTCGAGCGGCTCAGAACGCTGCCCGAGAATCAGCGCCGAGCGGAGCTTGCCGAACTGCGGCACGGAATCGGACACGCCCCCGGGGAGCTTCCCGCAATTTGGGGAGCATTCCTGACCGATCTTCCGGAGGAGTTTTATCGGAACGACGGTAACGCTTCGCCCGCGGAATGGGCGGTTTACACCGCATTGACCATGTTTGCACTGCATCAGCAGGGGCATGATTTCAGATCCGAATGGATGAATGAGGATGGGCTGCGGTTCGGGGCTTCCGTGCGAAAACTTGCCAAGGACGACAAGGGCAAAGGCGAGGACGAGGATAAGTTGAAGCGCATACGCGCCAGATTCAACAAGATCGCAACGGCATCGGATCTGCCCGAGCTCAACCACCATCTGCGCGGCGTGATAAATCTTCTCAGCGGCAACGGTATAAAACTCGACTATGCGGATCTTGCCGTTGACCTGTATAATTACAGCTATGCGGAAGGAAGAACAAAAGTAAGGCTCAAATGGGGACAGGATTTCTGCCGCCAAATAAAAAATGATGAAAACTAATGTGGAAAGGAACCAAAACTATGAAAAACAGATGCTATCTTGATGTACACGTACTCCAAACCGTTCCGCCGAGCTGCGTCAACCGCGACGACACCGGCAGCCCGAAAACGGCGATCTACGGCGGCACGACCCGTGCGCGCGTTTCCTCACAGGCGTGGAAACATGCAATGCGCGAAATGTTCCGCGAAGAACTCATTGATCCGGATATGCTCGGGTTGAGAACAAAGAACGTTATAAGCATGGTTGCAGAGGAGATTCTGAAACTGAACCCCGATGCGAAAGCGGCGGAACTTGCGGAAAAAGTGCTTACAAGCGCCGGCGTGAAATTTAAAGACGATAAGAAAGGTGAAACAAAGGATAAAAAGGCGGAAGCACTCTTTTTCATGAGTGCGGCACAGGCAAAAGCACTTGCCGAGATCGCAGTTTCCGAAGGTACGGCTGATAAGGACGCCTGCAAAAAAGCACTCAAGAACAACCCTTCTGTTGATATCGCGCTTTTCGGGCGAATGGTTGCTTCCGAAGCAACTTTGAATTGCGATGCCTCCGCGCAGGTTGCGCACAGCATTTCAACCCACACCGTTCAGAACGAATACGATTATTTCACCGCCGTTGACGATCTTGCTCCGGAGGATAATACCGGCGCGGGTCACCTCGGAACGGTGGAGTTCAACTCCTCAACGCTCTATCGCTATGCAACGGTCAACCTTGTTGAGCTTTCGAATGCCCTCGGGAAACAGGTCACGGCGGAGACAGCGGCAAAATTTGTTGAAGCGTTTGTTCGCTCAATGCCCACGGGCAAACAGAATACCTTTGCAAACCGCACCCTTCCGAGCATGGTCTATGTCACAATTCGGCGCGATCAGCCCGTTAACCTTTGCGGTGCGTTTGAAAAGCCCGTTTCGGCAAAGAACGGCGGTTATTCGGAGGAATCCGAAGAAAAGTTTGTTGAATACGCAAACAAGGTTTACGATAAGTACGCCTCTAAGCCCGATTGTGCATTTGCAGTCGGTGAAGCCGTCGGAAATCTTGAGGAATGCAAATGCATGAGCCTCGACAGACTGCTTGGGTCGATTGCGGAGTGCGTTAAGGAATATCTCGGCGAGAGCGAGGGCATGTAATGGCTGTTTTGCTTCTTCGGCTTTCCGCTCCGCTGCAGGCGTGGGGAACCGAAAATTCAAAATTTGAGATCCGAAAAACGGGAAGGGAACCGTCAAAAAGCGGCATTGTGGGCTTGCTTGCAGCGGCACTCGGCATTCGGCGAAACGAGCCGGAAAAGCTCCGCGAGCTGAATGCGCTGCGAATCGGCGTCCGCATTGACCGCGCGGGAAAGCTCCTTCGGGATTTCCATATGGCGCATGCAGAAAAGACTTCATATCTTACCGAACGTTATTATCTTTCGGATGCCGTCTTCCTTGTCGGATTGGAGGGAGAACGGGAGCTTTTGGAGCGCATTGAATTCGCGTTGTCGCATCCGGTGTTTCCGCTGTTTTTGGGCAGGCGTTCCTGCCCTCCGACGCTGCCGATCGTTCTTGACGACATTAAGGAGGACGGGCTGATTAAGGTGCTGCGGACGTATCCGACGCTTGACGATTCTTCACGGATGAAGTACAATATGACAGCGCACATATATGCGGATTATTCGGAAGATGATGAGCAGAATTCGGATGCGGACGAACCGAGAGTGATCGGACGTGAAGCGCGGCGTGACCTTGCGGTCTCGTTTGACCCGCGCTGCCGTAAACATACCTATCGCACTGTTGCGGCGTATGAATCCGTTAACAAGGCGGAGAAGGATACGGACGCAGCGGAGCATGACGCGTTTGCAGAATTGGAGGACGCAGATGTATCTTTCGAGAATCAAGCTTAACACACAGAAACGCGAAACAATGAAAGCACTTGTCAATCCGCAGCAGATTCACGGTGCGATTGAAGTTTTGAACGGAGAACCGTCCGAAGCTTCCGATGCCGCGGATGAAAAAAATCGTGCGCGCAGTCTTTGGCGCATAGACACGCTCGGCGGGGAGATGTATCTGCTCGTTTTGACGCAGGACAGGCCAAAGCTGTCCCGTGCGGCGGAGCAGCTGGGTTACGGCGGAATTAACGTTGAAACAAAATCATACGATCCCCTGCTTGCACGAATTGCGGAAGGCAGCCGCTGGAGGTTTCGCCTGACAGCCAATCCCACAAAGAGCATCAAGCGCGAAGACGATCCGCAGGCTCGCGGAAAGGTAACAGCCCTTATTTCGGTCGGACAGCAGGAGGAGTGGCTTGCTTCTCATGCGCAAAGTTACGGATTTGAACTCGCGCCCGATGAATTCCGTGTTGTTCATTCAAACAGGTATTCTTTCAAAAAACGCGGAAAGAACAAGGAAGTAAGACTGCTTTCCGTAACTTTTGAAGGCATTTTGACAGTTACGGATGCAGCCCGCTTTCGGGAGACTTTGACTCAGGGTCTCGGCAGGGGCAAGGCTTACGGAAACGGACTTATGACAGTTGTGGGCATCGGGGAAGGCGTCAATGGCTGAAATTCCGGGGATGATTCGTCCTTCCGTTCAGTCTCTGCCGCAGATTGGCGACAGAATGACCTTTCTTTACTTTGAGCACTGTAAATTGAGCCGTGCGGACAGCGCGATAACCGTTACGGATGAAAACGGGATCATTCACGTTCCTGCCGCTGCAATTTCGGTGCTCATGCTCGGCCCGGGAACGGATGTGACCCACCGTGCAATGGAGCTTATCGGTGATGCAGGTGTGAGTGTAATCTGGGTCGGGGAACATGGTGTTCGGTACTACACCGGGGGCTGTGCTTTGACGGGAAGTTCACGTCTGCTTGTGAAACAGGCTGCTCTTGTGACGAACCAGCGGGGGCATCTCAACGTTGTTCGAAAGATGTACAGTCTGCGGTTCTCCGGAGAGGATGTGGCTCACCTGACTTTGCAGCAGCTGCGCGGGCGCGAGGGAAGCCGTATGCGTTCCGTTTATCGGCATTGGTCAAAGGAAACAGGCGTTCCGTGGCATGGACGAGACTATGATCCGGAGGATTTTTCATCCGGAGATCCGGTAAATCAGGCATTGTCCGCAGGGAATGCCTGTCTGTACGGCCTTGCTCACGCCGTGATTTGCGCACTCGGCTGTTCCCCCGGCCTCGGCTTTGTGCATATCGGTCATTCGCTTTCATTCGTTTATGATATTGCTGATTTGTACAAGGCGGAAATCACGATTCCGATCGCATTTCGGCTTGCGGCAGAGTCTCCGGAGGATATCCCGTCCCAAACAAGGCGCAGTGTGCGTAATGCGCTTGCAGAAAGCCATATTTTGGAGCGAATGGTGAAGGATATCAAATACCTTCTTTCCGATGAATCTGATTTCGGCGAAGAAGACTGCAAGCCGCTCTATCTTTGGGATGACCGCAGCGGCAGTGCAGAATACGGTAAATCCTATCGGGAGGATTGACGTTGACAGTGATTACTTTGAGCGACTGCCCGCCGAAAGTTCGGGGGGATCTGTCCAAGTGGTTATGTGAAATCAGCCCCGGAGTGTATGCCGGCAATATTAATGCGCGCGTTCGTACGGAGCTTTGGGCGCGGATATGCGAAAACTTGAAAAGCGGGCGCGCAACCATGGTTTACAGCGCGCGCTGCGAACAGCAGATGAAATTCGAAGTTCATAATGCTCACTGGGAGCCCGTTGATCTTGACGGAATACTGCTTATGCGCCGCCCGCTTCCGAAGCCGCATAAGGCAGAAGACAATTCGACAGGGGCTCCGCAAAGCAGAGCCGGAAAAATGCTGCTTGCGCGTCGTGCGGAAAAAGCGCGCAGGCGGGCTGACTATGTTGTTATTGACGTTGAAACAACGGGGCTTTCGCCCGAGAGGGACGGCATTATTGAAATCGGTGCACTGCTGATAAGAAACGGAGAAGAGGCAGAAGAATTTCAAACACTCGTCAGGCGGGATTCACCGCTGAGTGCGGATGTTGTCCGCCTTACGGGAATTACGGATGAAATGCTTGCAGTTGAAGGCATTCCTCTGAGCGAGGCAATCAATGGGCTTGTTGTATTCGTTGCGAACCGCCCGATTGTTTGCCATAATGCGGATTTTGACTGCGGGTTTCTGATTTCGGAGGCAAAACGCTGCGGTGTGAAGTTGTTTCGCAGTTCCTGCACAGATACTCTTGCCTTGGCGCGCAGGCGCGTGAACGGAGTTAAACAGTATTCGCTTGGGCATCTTTGCGAATACTTTGGGATTGATGCCGGCGAACGTCACCGTGCGCTTCCGGATTGCAAGCTGACATTCAGGCTGTTTGAGAAGTTAAATGAAATTTGAACTGCTCAGGAACAAAAAGGCTGATTTCTAAAGGATCTTTTTAGTGTTTTCCCCGCACCTGCGGGGGTGATCCTATCTTCCATAGTAATAAGTCGGTCATATATTTGTTTTCCCCGCACCTGGGGTGTATAAAATCCTTTGATTTAATATAAATTTTGGAGATTATGTAGGCTAAATGTAAGCTACCCAATCTTTTTTTATCCTTTGTCAGCCGCTTTTGACTGCGCTGCGATATCGCAGCGCGAACCGCGTTTTTGCTGCCATATCGCAGCAAAACAACACTTGGGCACAACAAAATATACTTTAAATAAATCAAAAGAACACTTGACATTATCGGAAGAATGCTGTATAATTATAGACGTCAAAGGGAAAGGAAAATCCCAAAAACCAGAAAGGTAAACAACATGAAATATCTTGAAGACCGAATCGGAGAGCTGGCCGAAGGCAAAAAAATAACCTACCGCGGATATGTATACTGGCTTAACCCAGTAACGCGGGAAATTTACAGACATAGTGTAGCCGCCGAGATAAGCGGCGTGATCAATGGCGATAAGTACGCCAATGTAACCGATGATTTTAAAAAGATCATCAAAGCAGAGTAAACGGTCAAGATCAGTTGGCGTAATCAAAAGCCGGCAGAGCGGGCAACCGCTCCGCCGGAAAGGAGATACTAAATGCAAGATATAAAAAAAACAGCCCGTATAAAGGCTGCCATTGCCTATGCAGGGCTTAATCAACGCAAAGTCGCGGAGGCGCTCGGGATGACTCCCGCGAATTTTAGCTTTAAAATTACGCGAGGTACAGTCAGCGATGAAGACCTCGCAGCGATCGCGGAGGTGCTCGGGTGCCGGTTCATCCCGGCAGCTTTCGAGTTTCCGGACGGTACGCGAATGTAATAAAAAATCAAAACAAAAACCCCGCCTTGCGCAAAGCGCATGGCGGGCATTGTTTAAGTTACCGGCAAGTTACCGGCAAGCTGCCGGCAAGTTAGGCATATATATTTCATTTTATTCGATTTTCAAGCCCGTTGATGCGTTGATGGGCTTGCTTTGCGGATGCTTCCACCGCCGTCAGGCGGGATACTACCTCGGTGTTGGTTTTTCGCTGCTCTCGCTGCTCCGCTTTGATTTCGTCGGTATTAGCCTTTATATATCCAAGCTCGGTGCAGATTGTGCCGGTGGTATGCCCGCCGGCGGTGTCATCCTTGCGGGCAGCGCGTCGCATCTGCATGGCGGCGGTCACGATGCCGTACACCGTCCCCGCTGCGCCGATAAGCGCGATGATGATGCTGACGGTCTGCGGCATCAGGCATCACCCCCGTCCCCATCCCGCGATATCGTGATCCTGACGCCGTGCATCAGTACGGTAGCCGCATCCGCTGCCTCGATAGGTGCGGGTCCGTCCATGGCGGGCGCAGCATAGTCCGCGATCATAGCATCAAAGGCTGCCTGTGATTTCTTGCCCCACTTACCATCGGCAGCGATCGCTTTGCCGTCCGCATCGGTATAGCCGGCAGCGGACAGCGCGGTCTGCATAGCCTGCACCGCATCCCCTGTCAGCATCGGGGATGTCACCTCGAATTTTATCTTTTCCATTTCGATTTCCTCCGCATATTTAAATTTTTTATCCATAATACCGCGGTGTGTCCACGGGCGATTGTCCAGCCGTGTGACTACCACACCGTAGCGCAGGCCGCGTGCCTCGACCACCAGCGGCGTGCCGTCGCTGTCAAAACCGCAGATCCAGCCTACATGTGTCATCCTGCCGTTTTTATTGCTGACAAAAACAGCCTCGCCGATGACGTAATCTCGGGTGATATCATCGATAGGACCGTTTGCGTTGCACCACAAACGGTAATTCATATCTGCGTTAATGTCCGTCTTGTCGTTGCAGACATAGGTCAGATACGAATCCAGCAACCCCTGACAGTCGGTCGCGTAGTCGGTGCTGCGCCAGCCCGCAACCGCTGCATCAAAATCCGCCCCCGCCCAGCCTCGGTTGACGTATGCCTGCCGATAGCGGGCAAGCGTTGCGGGGGTTGTCTGCACGCGTACGCTGCCAAAAAGGTAGTGCCACGGCTCCGCGCAGCATGCGTCAACCGGCAGAGGCATGGCGGCGCCAGTTGGTACACTTTTTGCATGGGTCAACGCCCATTTGATAAAATCAATCACCTTTAAATTTGTCATTTTGCTATTCCCTCCACGATGATATGTGCGCCGACATCAAAGCCCGCGTCCGTCGGCAGAGATACACCTTTGATACAAACCTCAGTTATCCCTGTCTCTTTGTAAGTCTTTTTTGCGGTTGTATATGCTGTGGCATTTGCCCACATCATGCTGACAGGCGGCTGCATAAGGTCTTTTTGTGCGCCGTCGGCACGTGCTCCGATAGCGGCATATCCGTACTGCATACCGCCGATGCACCAGTCCGCATCGACTTGCACGACCCCGGCTATGTACCTCGACGATGTACTAAAACTCGTTTTTGCGATGGCAGCACGCGCTTCGCCGATGTACGGATCCTGCCCGGCATTTAGGATGACCTGCACCTGTCCGGACGTAACCCCGCCAAGCGTATCTATCAGTATCCGCACTTTTCGGCACGCCGGGAAAGTAAGATATATAGTGGATGTAACCTCCGTGGTGGTGGTCTCCGCGACTGTGGTCCATGTCTCCGCCGTGGATGCCGGCAGAGACTGAATCGCGTCATATACGGCCTTCGCGGTCGGGTACTGCGCATCAGTCGCGTCAGATGTTATCGCAGTAACGCGATTCGCTGTGCATTCGGTGGTATATGATGTCGCTTCGTCCGCGACAGGCGATAGGGTTATTGTTCCGTCAGAGTTAACGCGGGCTTTCATGTACGTTGTGGGGTATGCGTCCGGGTCGGGCATCACGATTTCGCCGCGAGTTGTTACTGCAAAACCGTTTTTTCCGCCAACTCCAACTATAAATTGATAGCCCCCTGCGACATCTTCTTCGTTTTGTTTTCCGCAGACAAACTGCGCTTCTTGCGTTGCTTTTGTGTTGCTGCCGAAGGCTGCCGAAAAATTACCACTTGCGACATTTGAGTTATAACTCCACCCATAGCGTGGATGATATAACCTGTACTCTGTAGCAAATGACATAACCCCTGTAGCACCGGCTTCCTGCCCGAAATTTACTGCGTTCTTCCCCAAGTTGTTGGCAGTAAAAGGATCCATGGACGCTCGATGCAAAGCTCCAGATTCGGAGACCGCCAAAACCGAAATGTCTGTTTCAAAAAAAGAAACATGCTCCGTTGATGATATTAGAATATATTTAACGAACGGTGCACTCATCTCGGAACCGCTGTATTGTGGCACGGAGCAGAAGAAACACAAATAAGTAAAATCTGCGTTCTGTTTTATCTCCTTGAGCGCATACTCTCTCTCCACGCCGCCCTCCCGTCTCGCCGCAGTGACTATATATTTTTCGGGCTGTTGCGCCGCCGCGAGCAGGGTTGCAAAATCGACCGATGAAACGTAGTCGCCGCGGTCAACATCATAAGAAATTACAGTGTTTATGCGTTGCACCGTCCCGACCGTATCAAGCTTATCAAGGATTTGTCCCCATATATCGGCTGACGGCTTTTCAGTTGTGTCCGAAAAATCCGTTGCGCCCATGCGGCAGGGCACGTCCGCCGGGGTGGATGTCCGGACGTCTCCGGCTGTCACGCCGATCCACACGCTGCGCACACCATGCAGCGCCGGCACCGGGCAGGTATCGCCCTCAAAAAGGACGTTTTCGCTGCGCCATTCGCCGCATCGGTTATATGCAAAAACGCCGATTTTGTTGTTGTGAGCTTGCCACTCGTCATCAAAATTAAATTTCACATTATAGTCACTGTTGCCGCACACGATGCAGGGCGGGTTGACCGCGCTTGCGGTTTTGTTACGGATGATGATGTCTATAGTCGGCATAAAATTATTCCTTTCGGTTTATGTTATCGGTTTGTCATTGGTGTCCGCATGTATGTCCACAGCGACATGCAGCGGTCTGATGCGGTTGACTGCACTGCGCAGCTTTGCAATACCGACCGTGTCGGAGCCTGCCGGAAAAACGATTGTTAACGCATTGACATTTTCCGTCAGCGTGTATTTTGCCTTACCCATGATTGCGACTATCAGGGCATCGATGGCGGCACGCGTAAAATCGCCAGTGCTTTGCAGTTTGTCGGTCAGCGCGGATACGTCCCCGTTGGCGGGCATGACGGTGTTAGGTGTGCCGATATACTCCGCCCACAGTGCATAGCCATCTGCATTGACTGATTTTGCAAAAAGCTGTTTTTTAAAAATCTCCGCATCTTGCCATGCGGGCTCGGTGCCCGCCGCTACGATTGCGTCTGTCACGTCCAGCGCATATGCATCCGATGTGTAGACGGCCGCACAATAAAATTTTTTGCGTTTGGCGGTAGGATTGCTCATGTTTTGCTCCCCGTGTCTTTGTCCGTGGCTGTCAGCGTCACTGTAAAAGTTGGTATGGATGATGATATGTCAAGGTCTGCCGTACTGCCGTTGATTTTGACGGCGGTAGCATCCTTTATGCCCGGTGTAGCCATCAAAAAATAGGTTATACGTGCAATTGTAAGTTTGTCAGTTTCGCCGTCAAACGCAATTTCGGCGATGTGCTTTTTCAAGCTATCGTTAAATGCCGCCGTCACTATATCTATCGTGTATCCGTCATACAGATCAACCGTTGCAGTCAGCGTTTTGGGGATATTTAGCGCAGCCAGGACTCGCACCGATGCGCCCAGCGGCCGTTTTGCACTAATATTATCGGCTATACTTTGATGTGTGGCATTGTCCATCGCGCCGAAAGTCGGCGTTGCGACAACAACGACGATTTGCCCTGCGGCATTTGTGCTTGCTTTTGCGTAGCCGCAGCCGGGCACCTCTAAAGCCCATCGGCGGTAGTCCGCTGCCGTGCCGCAGCCCGGAGCATACCGCAGGCGGAGTTGCAGCCGCCTGTACAGCTCGGCATCAGTTTCGGCATCCGCGCCGGCGGAAGTTTTTGAGTTTGTGACCGTCAGATCCTTTATCACGGCCGCCGGAAGCAGGTCGTTAGAGGGCAGCGTAACCGCGCCCGCCGTGGTACACTCCGCCTGAGCGGTCACCTTCGCGCCGGCTTTGATCGATACAGCGGCCGTCAGGCCGAAATTCAAACCCGTGCTTTGCGACTGCAAGAGCGTGCCCTTTGGCAGCGTCACTGCCGATGCCGCCGAGAGCGTGACTGTGATGACAGCCTTCGATGCGGGCTTCCTCGTGATGCCGTAGTCGGCGCAGCGCATCTCTAAGTATTCCCCACTGTCGGCGTTTGGGAACATAGCCGATTTTAAGGTGTTTATATAGGCATATAGCTTTTCGATTTCGAGCGCCGCTCCGGCGATGATGTCGCCGGTGTAGCTGCCTTCGATTGTGGCTGCCGTGCCTGTCAGCTTATCGATTATGCTTTGCTTTATTGATTCAAACGTTTTGTTTTCAAACATCGATTTCCTCCGTCAAATTGCCATAAACGGTTTGTACGCTGCACGCGATGTGCAGTGCGTTGCCGCGCAGGCTCGCGGCATCTACTGTCACACTTTTTATGTATGGATTTTGCAGCAGGCAGTCCTCGATGCAGCGGCGGGCCTCTGCCATGCGGGTGGACGGCTGCCATGTCCGCCCGATAAGGCGGCGCAGCTCAGAGCCGAAGACCGCCGAGTAGTGCTCATCCGCGTAGCGGTCAGTTAAAAGTGCACGCATGATCCATCCGTGCAGTGCATCCGCACCGGTGCAGATGATGGGCTCACCGTCATCTCCGAGGACGGCGCAGCACCGCGCATCGTCCCATTTGACATCCACATACAGCGGCAGCTCATCCGTCGGCGTTTCAGCATATTTCACATTATGTAAAAAAGGGTAGATATTATCAGACATGCCCGTCCCGTACCTTTCCGGCGACGTAGTAGGTTTGTCCGTCCGGAGTCAGCAGCAGGACCGTATCGCCCTGCTCAAAAGTCAGGCTGTCTGCCTCGATGGATTTATACGGCGGTGCGACTATGCGCAGATCCGCCTCCTCCAGCTCCAGCCCGTCCGCTCGGACGGTCAGCGGGCTTTCGGCCTGCACCGTGCCGATCGCCATGCGCGCAGTGCTGCCATTATCGTCTTTTTGTATACATTTTGCAAACTGCGCAATTATTTCATCATAAGGAAACATATTGTAGTTCCTCCTTTACGGTCGCGGCGGGTATGTGTAGATGATCTCGCCGTTGGGTCCGACATGATACATGCCCGGCACGCCGCCTTCGCTGCTTTCCTGCGCCGCTTGATTTTCGGCGGCTTTCTGCTGCTTCTTGCGGCTGCTTTTTTGGATTTCGGATCCCGCTTGTTGTTCGTCCATCAAATTCTCAAAATTAAGTGTTACGCTTGTTGTATATTTGCCGTTTGCCCATGTGTGCGTATCCGCATCAATGTAAAATTTTCCGTACAGCCCCGTATACGGTTCATATACAAAAACCGCATTTCCGGTCACGCACTCGGCGTTGCCGAGTATGTCGATCGTGCCGGATCTTGCGATTTTTTTGTCACGGATGATTTTTTCGGCGGCATCCCTGCCGCGCTGGGCGGTTATCGTCATAGCCTGTCCCATGATGCCGATGGACGTATCGCCTGTCACGGTGCCGGCGCTGCGGCCGTCGCTGTCATACATATAAACCTTGTTTACGACATTTTCAATGTTTTCGGAGTATGTGGCCGTCAGTAGGTTCTTTTTCGGCCGGATTGTCCCGCCGATGATTTCTCCGCGCTGCACGACAGTCATCAGCGCACCGGCAAAAACCATTTGATATACCTGACCGGTCTTTTCCGCCGCCAGCGTGTAGCCGGTCATAATTGCGCTATACAACGACGTATTCGAAAAGTTTCGGCGAAAGGTGAAGCCGTTGCAGTCCGCCATGTAGCCTATGGTGATCCCGCGGCCTTTGCACAGTGCCCTTGCGGCAGCAGCGGGCGTCATGCCGTTGATTTTGTGCGTCACAGTGTTGCGCTTTATGTACAGTCCAAAATCCTGCGCCGTGACATCTATCGTGCTGCTTGCGGTGGATCGTGTGACACTCGATACAACCCCGAAAAAATCCATGCCGTCCGCCGAAAACTGCAATTTTTTGCCGGTTGAAAGTTCGATTTGCGGCAGGCTGCTGTCTGTCGCACTTTGGACGATCGACAGCCTCAGCGTGCGGGCACAGGATGATTTGCTGCCGGACGCAACTGCTTTTTGCACAAATTTCGAAATATTTTTATTGTCATAAAATACCAACATGCTTTAATCCTTGGGCAGTCGCAGCACCTGCCCGACGGCCAGTATGTTTGGATCTTGGATGCCGTTTGCGGCCGCAATTTTTTTGTAAAATTTTCCGTTGCCGTAAAAACGGCGGGCGATTGACCACAGCGTATCGCCGTATACGACAGTGTAGGTTTCCGGCGTGTACGGTGCATCCTCCTGCGGGCGCGGTTCCGCCGCCATGCCGCGGCGGTATTCAACGAGCGTCATGGTGTAGTTAATGTCATTAGTGCCCGGGTCCTCGCCGTACTCGATTGATTTTATAAGCACGCGGATATTTATCGCTGTATCGGAAATTATCAAACGTACGGGTTTTTTCTTTTTGATTATTTTTTTAAAAATTTTTACCCAGTCATACGGATCCCGATGCTGACCTATGCAAAAATCGTAGGCCTGCGCCGGGAAAAAAGAGCTGATACTGACGGCTGCCGCCGTGCGGTCACCGGCAAGATTTATATCGCCCAGTCCGTATACAGCGGCGGTGTCGATTTTTATGCCGGTGTCCAGCCGGATGGATGCCGGGGTCACCGGCAGGCGATACTCAGTGCCTTCGTTCAAGATGCTGAAAATACGTCTCATAGTTGTACTATCCTGTGTAAACTGCGCTTGCCGTCGCAAAACGCTCATAAAGCGCAAGCGCGATAGCGTCTATATCGCTTTCCTCGCGCACTACAAAAGTATTGCCTGTAATAGTCACTTGCGGGGATGCAGCCATGTCCGCGGATCGTGCCTGCGCTGCTGTCAGCACGCGCTCGCCCTGATGCAGTCGCGCCGCAAAATCATCATACGGCACGGACCGGATACCGTACGCAAAAGCGGGCGGCGGCAGCGGACCCGGGGATACTATCGGTTCGGGCGTTGCGTTCGGGGCTGCATTCGGCTCGGCTTCGCCGATGCCCATGCTCGCCGACAGCGCGGCATTATAACCTTTTGTAAACTCTTGCGCCATCTCATATCCAAAGTTACGATACGTCCCTTCGGATACAAGTTTATCGCGGGTGGTTTGTATCAAAGATAGCTGACTGTCAAAGTAATCGTTATATGCGTCACTTTGGTTGTACTTGACCTGCGCATCGACTAAAGCCGCATAAAGCTCATCACTCATCTGCTCACCTGTCGGGATTTCGCCCGCTTTTTCAAGCAGCTCGTCCATGCTCTCGCGCATGGTACGCTCTTTTTCGCCGATAAGGCTTGCTTCGTACTCGCCGACTTTACCGTACATTTCTTTCAGCGCATCGCCGTTTTCTTCGTACCAGTCGATTTGCTCATGCATCTGCTCCTTGCGCTTTTCGTTAAATTTCTCGCCGAAGGCTGCCTGCATGTCGGCTTCCCAGCCGGCAATTGTCGATTCAAGCCCTGCGTAAGAGTTTTGCATTTCTTCCATTGACCCCGCAAAATCGCTGCCCATGTACTCGATCAGCGTCTGCGCAACGGCTTTGCCGCTCAGCTCGCCGCGGCTTATCATCTGCATGACGTCCTGCTCGGTGACGGCCTTGCCGCTGTCAGTTTTCAGGCTTTCTGTGATATATCCGATTGCATCAATACCGCGCTCAATCAGAGGATTAATATATTCCATCGTGACTTTATCGGTCAAATTCATGCGGCCGATATATGTCGCAACGGCGGTTTTGGACGATGAATCCCATCCCAGTGCACTGCCGGCATCGCCGATTTTGGTCAACATATCAAACATGTCGCTTGAATTATAACCGTATGTCAGCAGCGTTTTACTGATAGATGCAAGTTCGTCATACTCAAACGGAGTGTCGCGGGAAAACTCGTTGAGTTTTGTCAAAAAGTCAGCGGCATATGCGTTGCGGTCCATGCCCGCGCCGACCTGCGTCTGCTGTAGCAGATATGCAAGGCTGCCGCCGTCCCGTGCTGCGCTGTAGGCGTATACGGGAGCATTTGCCGCTTCGCCCTTTAGCAAGTTTGCAAAAGCCATCTGCGTGGTCTCGCGCTCTGCGGCTATCTCCGCGCCGGTGCTCACCATGCTTTGACGGATAGCGATTACCTCATCGTATATGTTTTTTACATCATCCTTAAAATACTGGTCGCGATCCTGCGTTTTTTGCGCCGCATCCTGTATCGCACCGGATATCAGGCCGACAGCAGCACCGATGCCGGCACCGACGGCCGTGCCCAGTCCGGGGATGATGCTGCCGAGTGCCGCGCCGCCTGCCGCGCCCGATGCCAGGGCTCCGCCGATGGTGGACACGGATGCCCCGACGCTGTCGCCAAAAGCGGAGGATATACCCGCGCCAAAAGCGGATGCGACCGATGTGCCCAGCTGCGCCGCCAGCTGTGATCCTAAAACTGCCGTTGCGACCGATTCAACCCCGCCCGCCGAAGCGGGCGGTGCGGCCGACTCGGACGCTGCCGCGGACGCAGTAGCTTTTGACTGCGCACCTGTCAGATCCTCCATCGCCTTGGTGGTCTCGCGGATCTGCCTATCATAGGCTTTTAGCTGCTGCTGCGCATCGTCCCATCGGATCTGTGCCTGCTGCGCCGCTGCTTTTGATGCTGCATCGCCGTAGTCGGTGTAGGCTTTTTGCGCAGCCTTAAGCTCGCGCTTCGCTTTGTCCGCATCGATTTTTATTTCAGCGCGGCCGCGGTTCAACTCTTTCAGAGACTTTTGCAAACCGTCTAAGTCTTTTGTAAAGCTTTTTTGTATTTGCGCGATGTTTTTCAGCGTACCGCTGTAGTTGTCGCGTAATACAAATAACGTTTCAGCAGTTTTTGACATTTTTCAGTTCTCCTTGTCGTCATACATCTGCTGTACAAAGGCAGCCAGCAAAAGTTTTTCGCCCATTGATTTTTTATAGTAGTCCCCGGGGCAGATGCCCTTGTCCCTAAAAAGGATATACATAAGCAGCAGCTCCGGGTCCGTTTTCAGTTTTTTCGGATTACCTCGACCGCGTCATCGGTGTAGCCGCTGAGATCGTTGATTTTACGTACTATATGGATTTTTTCACCGGGCAGCAGCAGTACGTCTATCAGCTCGGTGGGCGTCAGCGGTGTGCAGCGCCCATCAGGCGTAAATTTTCCGCGCAGCTGCGCGTCGGTAAAATCAAAATTTTTGACTGCCGTCAGGATTTTACGGTCGATACCTTCCATGCCGTCGGGCATGGATTCGATTTCCGCGCCGGTCAGTGCACGGATCTCAAGACAAAAATCCGCGCCGATGATGTCTGACAGGCGGGTGATGCGTATCTGCGCAGTAGGCAGGTCGCGGATCTTTGATGCATCCTGCGCCAGCAAAAGGTCTACAATGTTGATTTTCGATTCTTTCATTTTTTACCTCACCGAATCAAGAATTTCGTAGTCTTCAAAAGAAAACGGGGATTCGATTTTTCCGAGCACGCCCGCCTCCCAGTCCGCAAGCGTCAGATCATCAAAGCGCACCCCCGTAAAGGCGACGCGCTCAGCGCCGAGTGCGTCGGGATCGTCGATTTTTGATATCAGCGTATAGGCAGGATCCTCGCCTGCGCGGATGCGATTTGCTATCAGTCCCGCCATGCGGGTATTGACATGGTGCATACCGATAGACCCTGTCCTCTCAATCTTCGTAAGCTTTTTGCCATCCGTCAGCGACCCGCAGATCGGTACGTTTTCGCGGCTGTATGACTCTTTTGCCTGCACTTTGTACACCTCGGCAGCAAGGACACCTTCTATCCACAGCTCGCCCCATGTACCGTTCATGACGCGTTTTGCGTCAAACTTTGCTTTTGTCATCGTTTATGCCTCCATCGTGTACGTGATTTCAATGTTGATCGTCTCGATTACATCATAAATACTGATGTTTACAGCAAGAAATACATGCGTTCCGGTGTTGGCGGTCTTAACCGCATCATCGTCCATGTCGCTCACGTCCACGCCGACGGATTTAAGCCAGTCTCGCTGCGCTGCTACATCGATCTCGACCGTGCTGCCCTCGGCCAGCACATCCTCCGCCTCAAGCGTGCGCAGGTAGTCGCGGATAGCCGTAATCAAAACGCACTTGTTGTCATATGTGTTTGGCATTTTGCCGATATACCCATCCTGCACCAGCAGGGTGATGTCGCGCCTGATAGCGTCTATAACCTCGACCGTCTTGATTTTTTGCAGGGGATCGCTTTTTCCGCCGGCAGGCACAAGGCTGGTCACGCCGCTTACGATTTTCACCTTTTCGCCGTCGTGCATCAGGATGAGCTTACCGGCAGCGACAGCTGTGCTCATCTCATCAGCAGTCAGTCTCTCGCAGTCCGTCACATCGGGCAACACATAGTAGGTGATACTCTGCGCGATGCCCGTACCGGCTATCAGTCCGGCGAGGCGGCTGCAAAAAGCGGCTGTCGTCACTGTGCTGCCCTCCGCCGTGATATCGGATGCGGCAAAGTTTACGATCGCCGCATCGTTGGCTGCCTTATTCGGCAGCACTGCTTTATACACCGCGCCCTTGCCGCGCTGCGTTGCGATCCATGTCGCGATAGTCGCTGCATCGGATGCGCTGCACTCGGGGTCCGCCGCCAGCCAGTCCCAGCTGTACTTTGCCAGTGCTGCCAGTGTCGCGGCATAGGTGCCGTCGCTGCCCATGACAGCGACGTACACGCGCTTAGGTTTTTGGTCGCCGCCGATAAGCGCACGCTCGATGTATTTTTTGTTGTCCGCTGACAGTGCGGCGGGGATGTCAGCGACCGTGGATACCTCCGCCACCGTACCCGCAAGGGCCTGCGCAGTATCTTTTACGATAACCGCGACCGTGCCGCGAGTTAGCTTTGCAGCGGTCTTTTTTGCTGCTTGCTTAAATGTAATATTTAAGGTTGGAATCATTTACAGTCTCCTTGTTTTTGATTTTTACCGCAACCGCGGTGCTTATCTGCTCCATTTCTTCCGCCGGCGCGGTCTCAACGGGCGAATCGTAAAAAACGAAATTTAAACGTATTTCAGCGTAGGCATTGTCTTCTATTGGCGTTAATGTAACCTGCGGCAAAAGCATCCTGTCCGCAACCGCAACCGGCAGTGCGAAGGCGGCCGCCGCTTTGTGCTGCACTGTCTGCATATCGGTCAGCGGTGCTATGCCCGCACTGTCAGTCGGGATTTTTATGATGATCTCATACTCTTCCTCGCGGGCGATGATGTGAGGGGTCTCTCGCTGCATTTTTTTGCTGCCGGACAGGATCGTCACGGACGGCCGCTCATAATCCTCTTTTTGCAAATTGACGTACACTCGATAGTCTGTAAAGGTTTTTGCAAGCACGGCATTGATGCCGTCAAGCATATCGCTGTCGCTTATCATCAGTTTTTTCCTTCCAGATCCAGATTTTCCGCAAGCTCTTTTTCAAACTTTTTCAGTTCTGCATTTATGATGCCTTCCTTTTGCGCGTCGGCCAATTTATAAAAAAACCGCCCTGCAACGGCAGCAACGCGGATGCGCGGTCGATAGCCTTTTGCGCCCGCTTTTTTAGGCTTGCGGATGCGGTGGCCGACCTCCAGGTATCGCGTGATTGCGCCGGGGCTGTCCCTGCCGCTGCCGTCCCTGACAGGCGCGATTACGCCATACCCCGCTTTGCTGCCGATGCGGATTTCCTGCCATCCTCGGATTTTGCCGTGTGTGTCGCGGACGCGGGATGCGATTTCGGTATCCAGCCTTGCCTTTACTTTTTGCGTCACGCTTTCGATGACTTTCCGCCTCAGCGCAGGCACTCTTTTCAGCGCGGCTTCCATCTGCTCAGACACTGCTCGGATCTCTACCGCCACTATGCATCCTCCACACGTAAAACTATATACTCATTCAGCCAATCATCCGCCGTGTGCGCGGTCATCACGGTGTAGGCGATGCCGTCCACCGTGACATCATCACCGCTGCGCAGATCCACCGCCTTTGCCGTGATCAACACCTGCTCGGCCCGAAGCTCGGCGTTTGCGGCCTGCTGGTCATGCGCGATGTATTTTTCGCTCAGCACTGCCACAAAATCGGGCAGTGCCGTTTTTTTGTTTTCGGCACGATTAAGCGTACCGGTGACGGACTCCGTGCGCGTGCCCTTGCAGGACAGCAGCCGGACGGCGGCCGTGGTCAGAGTCAGATTGCCTCGGTCCGTATCGTCCACATCCGCAACGATATAATCTTTGCCGCCGATGGTCAAGCCGCTGCCGCGCACGGTCCCGATCCTGCGCGTGATGATTTCTGCACCGGGCAGTGCAGCCGAGTGCGGCGACAGTACAACCCGCGATTTATACTGATATGCGCCGTAAGCATTGCGCACTTTTTTGTACACTCCGGCTGTTGCATCAAACGCCGTCACCGTCAGCCATTTGTCCATTTTCCCGGGATTCATTCCTCGCCTCCGTCTCCGGCAACCAAATGCCGGCAGTGCATCCCGATGATAGCCGCGACTGTGCGATTTTCGGTCGCGGTGTCATCACTCATAGTGCGTTTTTCATAAAAATCTCCGATTAGTGCCAAGGCTGCGATTGTCAGCTCCGGCCGTGCATCCGCTTCATCCTCCGACAGTCCGGTCTGCCGGAGGATGAAAGATTTTGCCGCGTCTATGTACGCCGGGACCAGTGCCGCATCCTCTCCCTCGATGCGGCAGTAAATCCCGACGTCCCTCTCGGTCAGCTCGCTCAGCTTCACTCGGCTCAGCCCCCGGTAGCTGCCTTCATCGTGAGCACGGAGATTTTCTGCGTGTTCTCGACTTTTGCGTCAATTTCGGCGAAGCCGAAAATCCCGACTGCGTCTACATCCGCAAAACGCTCGGCCAGTACTCGCACGCGAAGACCGCGGATGATGCAGGCAAGTCCGGACATGTCACCGTAAAAAATCGTTTTTGCACCCGCCGCAGGCTCGGGCATGGCGTCGGACGCATAGACAGGCTTGCCCAGCAGGCTGTATCCCCATTTTGTGTTAAGGTCAAGATTAAGCAGGTAGCGGTTTTCGCCGTCCTTGAGTTTGCGGATTGCCGTACGCGTTTTGGGATGCATTATCCAGATGCTGTTAGCCTGATGGATATCGGGGACAGCATCCTGCACGTCGATCAGCTCGTCAGTGGTGACGGCTGTCGCACTTGCAGCGGTCACAGTCTGTTTGACGCCTCCGGCAAGGCCTTCGACTTTGCCGCTTGTGCCGATCAGAAATTCCCTTTCGATTTTTGCCGCAAGCGCATCGCCGATGCGGCGCACCAAGTACGCGATCAGGTCGACCTGGCTGTTATCCAGCAGCTGCTGCGACACTTTTACTGGTACGCGGATCTTGTAGCCCTCAAGAGATACGCTCGTCAGCTTCTGCGCGGTCGCGTCTGCGCTTTCAAGATCTTCCACATAGGATGCGGACAGCGCGTTGGCGTCGTCCTCATAGGCGATGGTGATTTTGCCGATACCCTCATAGCGCGTTGCATACTCGGCGATGGGGGATACGTTTTTGACGTACTCGACAATGCGGTCGGCCACGGTAGTGGGTATGACCGCGCCCGCATTGGTTTTTGTGGTGTTGACGTCCACACGGATCTCACCGCGCAGAAAGCTCACAAAACTCCGCTCTTCGGGCGTCAGTTTTTCGTCGCCTTCGGGCTGATGCTCTTCGTTGCGCTCCGCACTGCGCACATTTTCGAGTGCGGCGATAGTTGCATCGATGCGGGTCAGCTCATCGCGGCGGCCGTTGTACGCAGTGATCTCGTCATCGGTCAGGCTGCGCTCTTCCGCCGCGGCGGCATTTACCACAGCCTCCATCGCGGCGATTATTTCGTTGCGCTTTTCGCGCATCTTTTTCAGGTTTCCGTTCATTTTATTTTCCTTTCAGTTTTATTATCTCAATTTGCTTTATCAGCGTGGACAGCCTGTCCGGTGCGACAGTGCAGCGCACCTCGGCAGCGCGGATCTCTCCGGATGCGGCGCGGACGTCCACGGTGGTTGCTTTGTACGCCGGCATTTTTGTCAGGATTGACACCTCATCTATGTCGATATCCGTCAGGCGGCGGTGATTGACGCCGTCCTCTACAGTCCACTCGTCGGCGCGGACGTAAAAGCGGAAGCTCCATCCGGTCAGCCTGCCTGCGCGGGCGGCTTCGACGGTCTCGGGATCCGTGACCGCTGCCGATGCACGCAGGCCGATGCTGTCCTCATCAAGCACAAGATTTTCTCCGCGTTTGCCGATGACGCGATCGTGATTAAGCTTTAGCTCGATCTCGTTTTCGGCGCGGCGGAGTGCCGCATCAAAAGCACCCTCCGCAACGCGCTCATAAAAATCGCCGTGTTTTGCATCATGCAGCAGTCGGCTGTCGCGCTCGACCGCGTTGACGTATCCGCTGATGATTACGCTGCCATCATCTCGGATTTCGGTTGTGATTGGTTTTTTCAATTTTGCTCATCGCCTCGCTTTATCTTCATCGTTTCGCCTGTGTTAGGCGTGTAAATTTCATCCGTTTCGGGGTTGTAGTACACATCGCCTAAATTAAGACGAATCAGGTTAAATCCCAACTCAGGCAGGTCTTCGCGGTAACGCACCTCATCCTGTGTCATAAATCCGCTCTGTATCGCGGTGCTGTATGCTTCAAATCGTGTTTTCATGTCGCCGCGCAATAGCTCGTTCATATCAAACGAAAAGTATTTTTTACCTTTCTCGCTCTCAAGCAAAAGTGCGCGGTTTAGGGCTGTTTCGAATGCGGCGACTATAGGTGTAACCGCTGTCTTTACAACCTGTCTAAACACTGCCTCAGTTGCGGTCCCGTCCAGCACGGACGCAGGCAAGTTTAACAGTTTGCTGATTTCAGCATAATTGTTACGCTTGCGCTCATCCAGCTGCTGCTCGACCGATGTGCCCGAAGCCTCCATGAAATCCATGCCGTCGTTTAGGACCATCGCATCGCAGTTGGGCGATCCCCACAGCTTTGCCCATGCTTTTTTGACTGCATCCAGAGCATCTTTATCAAGTCTTTTTTGCGATTTCAGGAAGCCTTTTTTAGTGCCGCCCGTTTTAGCCAGGACACCCTCATACTTAAGCAGGTCGGCGGCGATGGTTAAGCAGGCGTTGCAGCTGTCCACTATGCCTGAACCCGTCACGCCGTCCCGAGTATCTTTCAACAGGCGGACAAGGTACTCGCCTTCGATTTGCCGTCCGCCGATATAGTAGGTTGCGGTCTTAAAAATCGGGTCGGCATTTTTTTGATAGCCGACCTCAGATTGCTTGACGTAATGTATGCTTTCAACCTTGTTGCGCCGCCAGCTTACATAGGCGTAGGCGCGGCCGTTTAGTAGGTAGTCCGTGACCAGCGCAGCCTTTAGCTGCACACCGTCCAGCAGGTCGCCCGTGTCGTCGTTTATCAGTGCCGTGCGCGGATCTGCCAGCGGTTTGGTCTTGCCGTCCGCCTCCGAGTACAGCCGCACCGGCAGCATGGACACCATGCCGGCGATAAAGCTGACACCTGCATACAGCGCGGGCACTCCGCGGGCTGTCGCCTCCGTGATCCTGTCACCGCGCAAAAGCGCGGATGCAAGCACATCATCCAGATCCGGCGACAGCTCACGCCTTTCGGCTTTCGCCCGCAAAAATCGCAGCGGATTAAATTTAGCGCCTTTTTTCATATCTGCGCTCCCCACGTCTCGTTTTCATTTTTATCTTGCAGATATACAAAAACCGCGTTTAAAAGCGCGGCCACCATGTCTATCTTTCCGTTTGATTTCTTCTTCGAAATGTAGCGGTTTAGGTTTGTGTCGTACGTGCATCGTGCATTTGCAAAATTAATTACAAACATTCTGTTATCTGCAAAATGCAGTTTGCCTTCCGCAACCAACTCGGCAACGTATTTGACTGCCGGAGACAGCACATAACTTTTTTGCTCGACTATGGTGCCGATCCACGGCTCATAGCCGTCGGTCGGGTTTTCAAACTTATTTGCCGTTGATATACAATTCCAACGGTCAAAGCCGAACCCCGCTATGTCCATCTCTCTTTCCCGCGCCGTTTTCCGAATATGTTCCTCAATAAAATTGTAGTTTATGATTCGGTCGCCGCACGGATAGCAACAGCCCTCCTCTATCAGCCGCTGGTAGTCCAGCTTTTCGGCGGCTGACTTTTCAGCGATGCGATCCTCCGGCAGGTAGCCGATCGGCAGCACGTCAAGGCCGCCGTCCGCACTCTCGCTGATAAAAACCGCCGCGCAATTATCTTCCGTCATCGCAAGGTCGATGCCGAGAAAAGTGCGCCGTCCCTGCCAGTCGATAGCGTCCACACGGCCGCGCCGAAGGTCATCTATCGCTACATAGGTTTCGGTTGCGCTGCCCTGATACAGGATGTTGCAATGCTTGCACAAAAAATTTTCCCGCGCCGACCGCATCGTTATCGCCCTGCGCCGTTTTTTTAGCAGGTCATCATACACCTCAGGCACTGTCAAACTCAGCGGATTAGCTTGCTTTAGTATAGCCGTGTCAGTCTCCCAGCCTTTCGGGCTATCAGGCTCAAACAGCAAAGCAAACAGCGTTTCGTCCTTTTCGGTGCCGTCAAGCACGCGCTTCGCGTACGCAACTTCCTCTTCAAACGGATTCTCTTCGCGCGGATATTTTGTGGATATTACGCAGCCGAGTTTGTTGCGGATTGTCAGCTGACCGGATCGCATAGCCTCGATGGCGTATGTCGATGGCAGCGCACCCGCCTCATCAATCAAAAAAACATTCGGCAGTTTGCCATCAAGGCGGTCGTTTGAGTACGCGAGCGGAGTGTAAACGTTATCCGTCACCGGGCAGACGATTTCGTCCCGCTTGAGTTTAAACGCATCGCGAAGTGCGGGGCTTGCCCTCACGATTTCGCGGATTGAGCCGTGCAGCTCTTTCGACAGCTTCCCGTCCGGTGCAACCGAAAAAAAACGCGAAAAACGCGGTTCAAGAAAAAACAGCAGAATGAAAACGACAGCTATCATAAAGGTTTTGCCGTTTTTACGGGCTATCTCCAATATCACGCTCTCATACCGCCTGCGCAGTCTCTCATTTTTGTAAACAACGCACAACGGTGTAAAGTAAAAAAACCATTGAAAATCAGCGGTGCACTCATATACGCTTTTGCCTGCGGCAAGTCCTTTCGGCATTATCATCAGCTTTGTCAGCTGGTCGATAACGCGGCCGCGCCGCATGTCTATCATGTACTTTTCGGATTCACCGCTGCATACCTTCAAAAAATCCTCACACTGCAATTTCACGTACTTCGGCGCTTCCAGTTTTCCGCCCACGACGGCTTCGCAGTAGCCGCGTGCCCGATCATAGCTCTTGCTGGTCTTCACCGTCATCATTCAGCCCTTCGATGATTTTCAGCAGCGGATTGCTCTTTTCTTTTTCGGCATTTGCGTTTGCAAGCGCCATTTTTGCCCTGCTTTGCGGGCTTAAACACAGCTCACTGCACCCGCGGAAAAAATCCTTTGTGTATCTGTCCTTTGCTGCCATGACCGATCTCTCAAGCATTTTTTCAGGCGTCGCGTTTATGGACCTTTCGATGTTTTGCAGGCGGTCAACCGCAATTGCAAAATTCGCCAGTACGTAATTATCTATGCTGCACAGGATGCTGCTTTCTTTCAGATCGGTGCAGACGGTCTCAAAAATTTCCCGCTGGGCGTCGGTCAGGTAGTCGGGCGGGGTCGGCGGTTCGCCGGTGCTGATTTTTGCTTCCGCCGCTTCGCGTGCAGCCGCGTCCTCTTTTGACAGCTTTTTGCTCAGCGTGCTGACAGCTTTTGCCGGTCGTGCCATGCAGTCATCCTTTCTGCCTCGGTTTCGCGGGGCGGGTTAAAATTCGATTTCGGGGATTTTGTGTGCAGCGGGGTTGCACGGCGGTCTTGCCTTTTTGCGTGAGAGGATCGCGTTACCCCCGGGGGGGATGCTGCTTTTGCCCGAGCATTGCCGGCTGTGCCGCCAGTGCCGCAAGCTCCGCGCGCGGGATCCGTCCCGCATCCGCCTGTCGATGATGTGATGCGCAAAGCGTGATAAGGTTGTCGTTGTCCAGCCTTTTGTCAAAATCCGCCATGAGTGGGACTATGTGATGGACACCAAGGTCGTGCATAGTGATCCTGCCCTCGGCAAGACACAGGCGGCAGCAGTACAGATCCCGCATGCGTATCTCAGCGGATTTTGCCGTCCACGCCGCCGTACTGCGGAAAGCATCCACGTCTCGGCGAATTTTTTTGCGCACATATTTTTGCGCCGTAGGTTTTTGCGGGCAGGTCTCGCCGGTTGCATGTGTGCCGCCGCAATATCTACATGTCTTTCGCATAAAATTTAAGCAGCCCGCCCGCAAGTGTGCATGACGGCGAGCGCCGACAGAGGCCTGCGGGAGATGTTTTTAGTACTTGTCTGCGATGGACGGGTTGTTGCCGTTGCAGTATGTCAGCACGGCAGACAGTGCAACGCCGACAGCGCCGATATACCACGGCATAGCAACGCCGGCAGTAACACCGGCACTGACAAATGCGGTGTACACCGCTGATATTAAACCGATCCAAAAAAGAGCGGATTTTGAACGACTTTGATTTACCATACTTTGTTTCCTTTCATTTTTTATTGCGTTTGTATAAGTTTATTACGAATTTGAATATGGACGCAACTTTTTTGCCCGCCATCCTCAACCGCCGGCAATTTTAGTCCGGCACACCGCCCATCGATGCAGCAGACGGGCAGCAGTACATACAGCACATGCCTGCCCGTCCGCGCCGAAAAAGGAGGTAACATGAAAATCTCTTTTTGCAAATTCCCACGATAGCATTATACCACACTACAAACTGCAAAAACATGCAAAAACATGCAGTCTTCAATCGTCCATGATTTTTGCAAACTCGGTCAACGCGCCGCCATGGATATAGGCGATCTGCCGCGCCGAGTAGTGCAGCGCCTCCGCAAGCCTGTCCAGCGGCTGGTAGGCGATGTATCGCCCTATCAGCACTGCACGGTGCAGCGGGCTTTGCAGCATGTCCATCAGCTCGCGACAGTGGTCGCGATAGTCCACATAGTCATCTATCGCTTGATTGCACCGCTCCCGGGCACGCTGTAGCCTCTCCACGGCGTTTGCCATGCGGTCGGCATCATCTGTACCCTTGCCCGCAAAAAAACGCTTGTGGCACGCCGTGACGCGCGTCACGGTGCTTTCGATGCGCTCCAGCTCCAGCTGTGCGGCTGATGCAGCGTCATCCAGCTGCCGGATGCGTCTAAGATAATCTTTTGCCGTCATTGATTGCTCCTTATTCTTCTAAACAGTAATACTCTAACCCCAATCGCGCAAGCTCCGGACAGTCTTCATCATACACGCCCGCAAGAACGTCAACGCCCTTGCGCATCACATACCCTCGATATTCCGTGAAATCTTCCATTCCGTCCCACTTTGCGTAAAGAGCTTTTGCTTTGCCTATCGTGTCAGCCGCAACATAGCAACCGCAATCATGGTTTTTTTCGTAACAAAAATAAATGTTCATTTTGTAAATCGTGTCAGTCATCGTACATGTCATCGCCGAGATCCACGCCCATAGCACGCAGCTGGTCAGCCGTGTATGTGCGCTGTCTGTAATTTAACGCGGGATTTGCTCGCAGCGCCCGCTGTGATTGCTGCCTCGGCGCTGTGGTGCTGTACTCATCGTCCCAACGCGCGCCGCGGAAAAAGGTCGCAGCCTGCATGACGTAGCGGTCTTCGACTTGCGCCTGCGTGACATAGTCTGCATACCGGCGCAGTCCCGCCTCGATGCGCTCCGCCGGCACGCCGCGCTTAAGTGCCGCCATGTAAGCCCGCTTTGCCGTCTGCTTGCCCTGTCTCCGCGCCTGCGGATACAGCGCCCAAAGACGCTCGAAGGCGTCATCCGCACTCTCTCCGCCGCATGGCGGTGTATGTGTATCTTTATTATCTATGTTATTATTATTAATATAATTATTGATGCAACTTTGTTGTATGGTCGATACAACTTTGTTGTATGGGTCATGCAACTTTGTTGTATGGTCGATACAACTTTGTTGTATGGGTATGCAACTTTGTTGTATAGGTCTTTCGGCATCGTTGCCGAAGTTATCCACATGTGGATAAATTGCCGAAAGGACGGCTTTATAAGCGTTCACCCCGCTGCCGTCCAATGTTTTTATGATATATCCTTTATCAATGAGTGATTTTATACACTTTCGCACGGATTCGACCGTCGAGTTAGTCCAGTCCGCCAAGTATTTCATACTTCCGACAAATTCTGTTTCTCCGTTTTGAGTGAACCCGTGTATCACGGCATATATTAGCAGTTCATTGCCTTTTAGCCCCAGCCGCGTGAGCATCCACCCCTGGATGACCACATAGTTGCTGTCCCTGATGACTGACGATGCAGCCCTCACTTTTGATGCCATAATGTCCTCCTTTTGCCTTATGTAGTCCCGATGCGGCGATGACCGTAAGGTTATCCTTTCGTCTTTTTTTGTGCGCCAACACCTGCCGCACCGGGAATCTATCTTCCGCCATGCGGCAGCGATAGCAAACTAATAATTGCTTTTGTTCGTTGTGTAGTATCTGCATGAATCACAAAGTCGTGTTGCACCCTCGATGCAGCTATGCCGCTGCGCTTGCGGGCATCTCTTGATGCGCTCATCCGGCACAAACTGCGGGCAGCGTATCACGTGGTAGCCCATTTCCGTGTGCTTCCCGCCGCCGGTACCCACAGTCACTGGCGAGGGGAGCGCGATCCACCCCGGAACCGGTCGGAAGCTTCGGCTCCACTCGCACCGCTGCGCGACAGGTCCGGCTGCCCGTTGACAACATTCAGCAGGTCGGCTACGGCCACCATGTCTATCGGGGTTGTAGTGTCAAGCTTGCAATGCATGATGCGCTCGAGCGCGCGTAGTATCCTGTCATCAACGTTCTCACGGTTGCCGCTGTGGTCGATTTCATCGAGATCCCGCAGCCTGTATACGTTGTAAACGAGACCTCCGCAAAGGTAATTACATGAAACCCTCCATTCACTTTTCATTTCGTCTTCCTCCGTGTTTCGCTTATACCCATGCCGAGCCACATCCCGATGATGATGCCGGGCAAACAAAAACAAAAAAACAGTCCAAAATAATTCATTTTATGCCTCCGTTGCACTTTCCTTTGCTTTGTTGTCATATTTCAAAAGGGCTTCAATACGATCCGCAAGCTCGATCGCAAGATCGTGCTCGATGCAGCCCGGAAAAATGTCGCAAAGCGGACAGCCCTCGCAGGATCCGCCTCCAGCTGAGTAGCAGTATCGCGCTGCATCAACCAGCGTCCGCGTCGTTATGCGGGTATATATTGCATTACTCATACTTTTCATCCTCCGCTTCCGCGCTTCCGTCGGCGATAGGTACCGCGATGATTTTATCGTCAAAATATATCATCTGCTCGCAATACAAAAACCTGTCGGTCCAGTCGGCAAACTGCCGCGGGGTCAGACTTGTAAAATCCTCGCCGGCAGTGCCGACGACGCAAACTATTACGGCATCATCTTTTAATAGCCCGTCATGGACCACCTGGATGCAGCCGCCGACGATGTCCTGCATAGACCGTAGGCTCGGGCAGATGGTTGCACCGTACGGACGGAGGTGCGGCTTTACGATCAGCACCTGTATAGGCTGATTCGCGCACTCATCTGCGCAGTGTGAGCACGGCGCAAACAAACGTTTTTTCGTAGTAAGTTTCTTTTTCATGTTTTACCTCTCGTTCTATTTATTTGTGGGTATGCCCTGCGCCGTACCGCCACGCATGGCGGCACGGATAAGGAGGAGGTCCCGAACATCGAACGTGTGTAATAATACACGGCGCAGGGCACATTTTTTTAGTCGTCAACCCCGCAAAAACGCAGGAAAGGCACGCGCGGGATTTTTACGCGTCTGCCGACAACGCAAACCGGGAAGCCCAGCGCCTCCGGCGCTTGCCGCGCCGTCTCGCGCAGATAGAGCGGATCAGCTTTGAGTATCGGCGCGATGTCCGCCACCGTAACAAAGATCCTGTCGTCATTTTTTATGACATCGAGCTGCGATGCGGCTGTCACTGCGTGTCACCTCCGATTTTCGAAATGTAATCATTGAGGATTTGCTCACTTTTTGCAAGTACACGGTCCGGCTGCGGGCCTGTCCGACTGCCGCGCAGGATGTTGCACAGTACCGTATGCGGCACGGGCTCGCCTGCATCCTCCAGCCGACGGCGCAGCCACGCTGTGGACAGCGTCTGCTCAACAAGTTTCATTTTTATCTCAGTTCCTGTCATTTTTTCTCCCTTTTCTTTATTTTTTATATTGTCAATTCTTGACAATATCGCGCCGGACTGGTATAATAAGGTTGCCACACCGTATAAATTTTGTCGGGCGTTTTGCCTGTCAAAATCTGACATCGTTATTATACTATAGGATTCCCTATAATGCAAGCGTTTTTATAGCGATTCCTATAATATATTTTGGAGGCAAAAATGGACACGACACGAATAATAAATTTGACAAAACAACAAGGAAAAACTCTTGTTTATATCTGCAAACTTATCGGCAGAGCAGGAAATTACTTAAACGAAGTGAAAAACAAGGGTTTAACAATGCCCGAAGAATACCTACAAACAATCGCGGCCGATCTGGGTACCACGCCCGAGTATCTGCGCGGAGAGACGGATATAGTAACGCCGCCGCGCGAGACGGACGGACAGACAGCGGATGTCACCGTTGATGATATGATTGTTTTTCACAGAGATGGGAAAACAACAAAGTTAAAAATGTCATCGGACAGGATAGCGGCAATCGAAAAAATCGCTCAGGTTCTCGCGGACGGCGGAAACACTGACGATTTATAAAAAGGAGAAATATATGAACGACAGCAAAAAAGCTTTGCTTATTTTCGGCGGTCTTGCGGCGGTGGTCGTCATCGTCGTGGGTGTCATGATGTCAAAAACGGCTTTTTGGCTGGTCGGACTGCTCGCGCTTTTGGGCATCATCATAGCAGCCGCAGCCGCCTCGGACGGCAGTCAGAAATCCGATGCGCCGCTGCGTGAGGACGAGATCCTCGATCCGGATGAGCGCTTCGGTTTTGCTTTTGCTGTTAAAGTTGTCGGCGTGTCGTTTCCCAATGACGATCCGAAAGCACCGCACCGGCAGGCGGTGCTTCGCGCGGCCTTTGACGGCGGCGGTGTGCTGGATGATGATCCTGACAGCCGATATGTCCCCGGCGCACTGCGCAGGTACAGCTATCAGGGGCAGCCGGCACTGCATGTCGTCACACAGTACGGATGCATCGGCAACATCGGCAGGGATGACCTGCCGGAGATCCTGCCCCTGATGCCCGATGTGCGCGTCATAGTGCGTGTGCACTCAAATAATTTTGACGATCGGCAGCTGTATAGTGCGGTTGCGAATATATTCACGGCGGAGACGGAGGCCGACGCCGATTAAACGTCTTCACTGCGTCCCGGATGTGCTCCGGGACGCTTTTTGTGCAGCTGCTGCGGACCGTGTCAGCTACCGCGCCGATGTGCCGCAATATAGTCGGCAAAGGCCTCATATACCTGCCGCTCCAGCGGCGACAGCAAAAAACAGCTCCGCCCGCGGGTCATCAAAAAAGCTCGCTCGCGCTCATACAGCTCCGCCATGCGGGCAGCACGGAAGCGTGCTGCCGGAAGGCTGATGCTGCACAGCGCCGCGATCTGCTCCGGGGTATGCACACCACAGCCCCAAAGCACGCACGCAGGCGCAAGTAAACGCGAAGCGAAGACGTTTGCTGCCTGCTCGACCGCCGCATCACCGTCGGCGGGCTCGCGATTTTTAAGTCTGCCGCTATGATGCAGCATGATGTGTCCCAGCTCGTGTGCGATGGTAAACCGCTGCCGCTCCGGCGTGCAGCGGGTATTATCATAAAATATGATTTTACCCAAAGTAAAGCCATCGTTTTCGGTCGCGTTATCGACCAGTCCGTACTGCCGGATCAGCGGATCCGCATCGTGATAGCTGATGACTGTCAGCCCCTCGGCGCGGCATATCGCACCGACCCTGACGGGCAGGGCAGTGACATCGTGCTTTAGCAGCAGCCGCCATGTCATATCGCGGGATTGTCTATAATCTGCATAGTCCATATATATCACCTCCACGGGTGATTATACATGCGGAAGCACTGAATGTCATGTGGTAATATGTGGTATGAATTTGCAGTTGCAAAAAGCAAAAAAAAGATATAAAATGTTTTCGGGGGTAAAATTTATGATCTGCAAAAAGTGCAAAAAAGATGTGCCTGATGGCCGATACTGCATAGCCTGCGGCGCGGACCAGTCCGCGTCAAAAAAAACGCGCCCCCGCACGCGTCCCAACGGCACCGGCACGGCGTACAAGCGCGGCAGCACGTGGACGGCGCAGGTGACCGTTGGCATCAAGCGCGATCCGGACACAGGTCGAGTGCAGCAGGTCCGCCGCACAAAAGGCGGATTTAAAACAAAGCGTGAAGCTTTGGAGTTTTGTATGCAGTTAGCAAATGCCGCCATGCCCAAAAAACATGTAACCTTTGGCGATTTGTGGGAACAATACGAAAAGACAAAATTTAGGCAGCTCAGTGCATCAAAGCAGTGCAGCTATCGCACTGCCCTAAAGCGGATCGGCGATATGATCTATACGCGCATCGATGCCGTGACCATAGCAGACCTGCAAGGGCTGGTGGACGGCCTGACTTTTTACTGCGCACAGGATATAAAATCGATATTGCGGCACATGTACCGTATAGCCATGATGCAGGGATGGACCAGCAGGGATTTGTCTGAATATATTGTATTACCGCCCAAAAACGAACACGAACGAACGCCGTTTAGCGACGAGGAGATCCGCGCTATATGGCGCGGGTATGACGGCGGTGACACATGGGCAGGCTATATCCTGCTGATGATCTACACGGGCATGATGCCCGGAGAGCTGCTGCACTGCCGCAAGGATATGATCCATCTGGACAGTCATCAGATTATCGGTGCGGGGTTAAAGACAGCTGAGCGCAAAAACAGACCTATAGTGATAGCGGATTTTTTGATGCCTGTCGTGCAGGCGCTGATAGACTACACCGGGGATGCGCCGCTGCTATGCGACACGTACAAAAGAGCATTTTACAAAAAATATTACGATTGTCTTGATCGCTGCGGATGTCGCAGACTGACCCCATACTCATGCCGCCATACTACGGCTACAGCCTGCGCTGTCGGTGCAAAAATCGCACCCAGCGTGATACAGCGCATCATGCGCCACGCAAAGCTATCGACGACGCAGCTGTATATCCACCCGGACGAGTCTGCCGTGCTGGATGCCATAAACACCCTAAGACCCGACCAGGGCAGCCCGGTGAATTAATATATTTTACCTGTACACAAAAATGCATTGACGCACAGCCGGCACGGTGGTATCATATATGCGTGGTCAGCGATGACCCAGTCAAGTCCACCACGTGCGACAAGTTGACTTTCCCCGCATTTGCGGGGGTGATCCTGATAAAGATCTTTTTTCGACTTCGGCACGAGGTGTGTGGATTTAAACGAAAACGAAAATTCGCTTGATTAAATCAAATCGGGCGAAAAATCGTCGGAGTCCTGCTCCGGGAAGCACCTGCCGAAAGGCGGGTGCTTTTTTGTGTCCGTAGTGTGGCTCTGATAAAATATACTTTAAATAAATCAAAAGAACACTTGACATTATCGGAAGAATGCTGTATAATTATAAACGTCAAAGGGAAAGGAAAATCCCAAAAACCAGAAAGGTAAACAACATGAAATTCAACATTAACTCCTGCAAACGTGGTAACTGGCAAATCAAGGAACAGGTAACTCTCGGGATCGGAACGTTTTATCTGCTGACAGATGCGGATGGCTACTATCGGCATGCACAAATCGCGTGTGAGGACGGCAGCGTTATGAACGAAGAGGTTTACACCGACACACTGGCAGCCTATGCGGCTCACTCGAGGTTGAGTCAGTATGCAGACGAGCAGGCTTTCAGCGCTGCATACAGGCAGTGGGTTATAGACAAATTTGTGAAAGACTTTACTTTTGTCAGTGACTGCTTCCTTTTCGGCTGGAACAAAGAACAACAAATGAAATACTTCTATGCGCCTGCGGAAAATTCTGTCGAGCTTGCCGCATTTGCGTACAAGGTCTTGGGATTAGCGGCCGCGGATGCGGGAATACTTTTTGGGGATGGCTTTTTGGGAGCATCCCGCCCGCTTTTCAGGTATGAGCCGGTTGAGCTGCTTGGCTATAGTCCAGCGATTAGCACGATGGACACAAAAACGCTTGATAGGGTGTGGGCCTTTATGTGCAAGCTCCAAAGGACCCACGAAGAAAAAGGGGATGCTTTTTGGTGGGAGGACAAACTTGCGTCCAGAATCTATAAGGATATGAAAGACTTGAAGCGGGCTCAGCGGGTTGCGCTGGGGGCAGAAATCACACAGTAAAAATCGGCAGTGAACACGGCCAAATGTAAACACTGCCGAAAGCGGAAATGCAGAAACGATCAGTCTGCATCGCCCCGAATTATATCAGGGCAGTAGAAAAAAGTCAAGGTGCGAAAGCGGGAAGCCGCTGCACAGGGTAAAGGATGTCGTAGGCTACAATGTTAGCTATGGCATCCTTTTTTATCCGTTTTCAACCGTTTAATGTACATATTATAATAGCTTGTACATGTTGAGTAATTAAGTATCGAAATATCTGTAAACCCATTTGAAAAAATAAAGTGGTTTTAAAACAGGTCAAATTTCCAACTATCAAATAGCAGATTGAAACTCTTGTACACGCCCGCACCTGCGGGGGTGATCCTCTATGGCCCGCGGATATGTATCTAAAAAATTAGTTTTCCCCGCACCTGCGGGGGTGATCCCCTACCGAATGGTTTCGTTGTACCGATGTACGTAGTTTTCCCCGCACCTGCGGGGGTGATCCTAAGCTCGTTGCCTTTAAGCCCCAGCCGCGTGAGTTTTCCCCGCATCCGCGGGGGTGATCCTGGCAGATACTTTTGCTACAAGTTTTGCGGTGCGTTTTCCCCGCATCCGCGGGGGTGATCCTGAAGCTTGTTACCGCTCAGTATGCGGATAATGGTTTTCCCCGCATCCGCGGGGGTGATCCTAACACTGAAAATCAAAATATCACCGACAATGGGTTTTCCCCGCATCCGCGGGGGTGATCCGCAGCCGCCCCCGAGACAGACGCAGCAGGAGCAGTTTTCCCCGCATCCGCGGGGGTGATCCTGACTTTAGCCGATATTGCCCACAAAAAAGCGGGTTTTCCCCGCACCTGCGGGGGTGATCCTGTTTTCGGAGTATGTGGCCGTCAGTAGGTTTTGTTTTCCCCGCACCTGCGGGGGTGATCCTCATCAGTTGCAAATGAATTAATTTTGTTTCATATTCCAAGTATTTTTCACACATACTTTATTACCGAACGTGCGCTAAACGGTTGATAAGGGATAAAAAGAATGCTATAGCTAACATTGTAGCCTACAGCATCCCCGCCGTGCATACGGGCAATCTATGCCGCTGCTGTGCAGTCGACCATCCTTTTGCACCTTGACTTTTGTCTCCTGCCCTGATATAATCAAGGGGCGATACAGGCTGGTTGATCGCCCCTGGGTTGCTCTTCTCGGCAGTGTTTACGTTAGCTGGTATGCACTGCCGATTTTTTTACTGCGTGATATAACGTATGCAGTTGATGATAGCTTGGGCATCTATACCCTGAGCGCTAATCCACTCGGGGATTCGGTGATATTGTCTCCAATTACCCAACGGTTGACACCGAGTGCGGAAGACAATGTCGAAATCAACAGAAAACACGGGAAGCACTGTCCGTTACGGAAGACTTCCCGTGTTTGTTTTTGAAGAAGTAATCGGTTGCTTGCGAAACACTGCGGCAGAGCGGAGAGCTTCAGCCCGCGCGGCAGGTTCGGCGGCTGCGGTTATCGGAGGTCTTCCGGTGTATCGGAATTTTCCGACGTATCGGAGGGTGCTGTTTCGGCGGAGTCTGCATTGGCATTTGAAATTTCGCCGTCGGACTCTTCCCCGCCTTTCTGCGGTTCGTCATCGTTATGCGGCGCAAGCGCAACGCTTGCAACCCTGTGCCCCTCGTCGATTTTCATCAGTCGAACGCCCTGCGTGTTGCGGGAAATGACGGAAATCGTGTCAACGGGAACGCGAATGACAACGCCGTCATCACGGATAAGCATCAGATCCTCATTGCCCTCGGAAACTTTGAGGCAAACAAGCTTGCCGGTTTTTTCGGTGATATTCATTGCAATAATGCCCTTGCCGGCGCGGCCCTGAACGCGGTAGGCGTCCTCTTCCGTGCGCTTGCCCATGCCGTTTTCGGTGATGGCAATGACGCAGCTGCCGGGTTTGACCATGGACATATCAACAACGCAGTCGCCCTCGGAGAGTTTGATGGCGCGAACGCCGGAGGCATTTCTGCCCATTGAGCGAACATCCTGCTCGCTGAAACGGATGCTCATTCCGTCCCGTGTGCCGATAATGAACTCATCATCGCCTGCGGAGAGCGCAACGCTGATAAGCTCGTCACCCTCGCGGAGGTTTTGAGCAATCAAGCCGCCCTTGCGAATGTTTGAAAAATCGGAGAGCGGGGTTTTTTTGATAACACCCTGCCGTGTGCAAAGAACGAGATAGCCGCCCTCGGTCTGCCTGCCGATGGGGAATGCGGCGGTAACGAACTCGCCCGTCTGCAATTGCAGCAGGTTGACTATGGGCGTGCCCTTTGCGGTGCGGCTTGCTTCCGGAATGGAATAGCATTTAATGCGGAAAGCGCGGCCCTTGTTTGTGAAGAACATGATATAGGAATGCGTGCTTGTGACGAAAATATCCTCAAGGAAATCCTCTTCACGGGTTGCTCCCGCGCTGATGCCGACGCCGCCTCTGCGCTGCGTGCGATAGGTTGCTTCCGCAATGCGCTTGATGTAGCCGTGATGGGTGCAGGTAACAACCATGTCTTCTTCCTGGATGATGTCATCCATATCGATGTCTTCAACGATCTTTGTGATTTCGGTGCGGCGCGGATCGGCAAAGCGGCGCCGAATCTCGAGCATTTCATCTTTAACAACGCCCATAAGTTTGCCTTCGTCCGCAAGCAGGGAAGCAAGGTATTCAACCGTGCGCTTAAGCTCGCCGTACTCGGCTTCCAACTTTTCGCGCTCAAGCCCCGTCAGCCTTTGCAGCCGCATGTCAAGTATCGCCTGCGCCTGCCGTTCACTGAAACCGAAACGTGCAATCAGCTTTTCCTTTGCTTCTGCGCCGTTTGCACTGGCTTTGATGATGGCAATGACTTCGTCAATATTGTCGAGTGCGATCATAAGGCCTTCCAAGATGTGCAGCCTTTCGCGGGCTTTGTCAAGGTCAAACTGCGTGCGGCGGGTGACAACATCCTTTTGATGCGCAATGTAGTGATAAAGCATTTCGCGAAGGTTGAGCACCTTGGGTTCGCCGTTCACAAGCGCGATCATGATAACGCCGAAAGTATCCTGAAGCTGAGTGTGCTTATACAGATTGTTCAGCACAACGTTTGCATTGACATCCTTTTTAAGCTCGATAACAATGCGCATTCCCGCCCGGGAGCTTTCATCGCGAAGGTCGGAAATGCCGTCCACGCGCTTCTCGTGAACAAGCTCTGCAATTTTTTCAACAAGCTTTGCTTTGTTGACCTGATACGGAATTTCCGTGACGATGATTCGTGAACGATCGGCCTTGTACTGCTCGATCTCGCTCTTTGCGCGAACAAGGATCTTTCCCCTGCCTGTAAAATATGCATGGCGAATGCCGACATCGCCCATGATGACGCCGCCGGTCGGAAAGTCCGGGCCGGGGATATAGTTCATCAGCTCGTCGATCGTGATATCGGGATTGTCAATCATTGCGGCACAGGCATCGACAGCCTCGCCGAGATTATGCGGCGGAATGTTTGTTGCCATGCCGACAGCAATGCCGTTTGAGCCGTTCACAAGAAGGTTCGGGTATCTTGCGGGCAATACCGCGGGCTGCATCAGCGTTTCATCAAAATTCGGGTAAAAATCAACCGTGTTCTTGTCAAGATCGCGGAGCATTTCGAGAGTAAGTCTGCTCATGCGCGCTTCGGTATAACGCATTGCAGCGGCGGGGTCGCCGTCAACGCTGCCGAAATTGCCGTGACCTTCAACAAGGGGGTAACGAGTGGAGAAGGGCTGGGCAAGGCGCACCATTGCATCGTAAACCGCCGTGTCGCCGTGCGGATGGTATTTGCCGAGAACGTCGCCGACAAGGCGCGCACTCTTTCTGAAGGGCTTGTCGGGCTGCATACTCAGCTCGTCCATTGCGTAAAGAATGCGCCTGTGAACGGGTTTCAGCCCGTCGCGCACATCGGGAAGCGCACGGCTGATGATAACAGCCATTGCGTATGATATAAAGCTGCGCTTCATTTCACCCACAAGGTTTATGGGCAATATTCTGCCGCCTTCAACATCGGTCGGCAGCTCGTTTGTTCCGAGCATTTCAAGATTGGGTCTTTTTTTGTTTTCGTCCATCATATCTCCTGCATGAAAGGTGCGGAGCCTGCCGCAGTCGGTGCATCGCACCTTTCGTCGGTCGTCAAGTCATTGAATCGTGTTAATAATTTCGGATTGCAGAGCTCAAAGCTTTTAATCTGCCGTTTGAAAATTGAAGCGTTTCCGCCTCAAACGTCAAGGTCGGCAACGAGCTTGCTGTTCTGCTCAATAAATTCGCGGCGCGGTTCAACCCTGTCCCCCATCAAAAGGGTGAAAGTTTCGTCCGCAAGCATTGCATCGTCCATTGTGACGCGAAGCATAATGCGGTTCGCGGGATCCATTGTCGTGTCCCAAAGCTGTTCGGGGTTCATTTCGCCCAAACCTTTGTAGCGTTGAATGTAGATTTTATCCCTGCCGATTTCGTCAAGAGTTTTGTTCAGCTCTTCGTCCGAATAGACATAGCGTTCCGTATTGCCCTTTTTGATGAGATAGAGAGGAGGCTGGGCAATGTAAACATAGCCGCGCTCTATCATCGGCCGCATGTGCCGATAGAAGAACGTCAGCAGCAGCGTGCGAATATGGCTTCCGTCAACATCGGCATCGGTCATGCAGATGATTTTGTGATAGCGAAGCTTGGTTTCGTCAAAATCCGCATCCATGCCCGCACCGAATGCGGTTATCATGCATTTGATTTCCGCATTGCCGAGAATTTTGTCCAAACGGGTTTTTTCAACGTTCAGAATCTTTCCGCGCAGCGGAAGGATGGCCTGAAAATGCCTGTCGCGTCCTTCCTTGGCGGAACCGCCTGCGGAGTCGCCCTCAACGATGAACAGTTCGCATTTGGAAGGATCTTTTTCGGAGCAGTCCGCCAGTTTGCCGGGCAGTGCGGCGGAATCCAAAACGGACTTGCGTCTGGTCAGCTCGCGTGCCTTGCGCGCCGCTTCCCTTGCACGGCTTGCACTGAGGCATTTGTCGAGAATAAGCTTTGCCTGCGCCGGGTTCTCTTCAAGATAGGCAGTCATGCCGGCCGTCACGGCGTTGTCAACAAGGGTTCTTATGAAGGCATTGCCGAGTTTTGTTTTTGTCTGCCCTTCAAACTGCGGCTCTGTCAGCTTAACGCTGATGATAGCGCTCAAACCTTCGCGGATGTCGTCTCCGGTCAGGTTCTGGTCGCTGTCTTTAAGGATTTTAAACTTTCGGGCGTAGTCGTTGATGACCCTTGTCATTGCCGCACGGAAACCCGCAAGGTGGCTGCCGCCCTCAATGGTGTTGATGTTGTTGGCATAGGTAAAAACATTTTCGCTGTAGCCGTCGTTGTATTGCAGCGCAACTTCAACGCTTGCCGTTTCAAGCGGATTATCGTTCTTTACAGCGGAAAAATAAATCGGGTCGGGGTGCAGAACCTCTTTGTTTTTGTTGATATAGCGAACGTATTCAACAACCCCGCCTTCGTAATGGAAGCTGTCCTGCACGGGCGGGTCGCAGCGTTCATCCGTCACGATGATGCGCACGCCGCCGTTTAGGAACGCAAGCTCGCGCAGCCGTCGAACAAGGATATCGTATTCATAGTTCACTTCGTCAAAAATTTCTTCGTCGGGAACAAAATGAATCGTTGTGCCGCGCTCGTCCGCTCCGCAGTTGCCCACGATTTCAACCTCCGTGACCTTTATGCCGCGGCGGCAGATCTGCCGGTAAATATGCCCGTCCCGACGCACCTCGGCGGTAAGTTCCGTACTCAATGCGTTAACAACGGAAAGACCGACACCGTGAAGGCCGCCGGAGACCTTATAACCGCTGCCGCCGAATTTGCCGCCCGCATGAAGCATTGTAAGTGCGACTTCAAGCGCGGATTTGCCGGTTTTGGGATGAATGTCAACGGGAATGCCCCTGCCGTTGTCAACAACGGTAATGGAGTTGTCCGCATGAATGGTAACATAAATATGAGTGCAGAATCCCGCCATTGCTTCATCGATGGAGTTATCGACGATTTCATAAACAAGGTGGTGCAGGCCTCTTGAATCGGTTGAACCGATATACATGCCCGGGCGGCGGCGAACGGCCTCCAATCCTTCAAGCACCTGTATTTGCGAAGCGTTATAAGTCGTTTCCATTTTTAAAATTATTTCCTTTCAGAATAAAACCCGCGGCATTTTTGAAAAGCTGCCGCCGGCGGAGCCCTGTCCGCCGGGATTTTTATGTCGGGCTGTTTTGGGGAGAACGCCGACCGTATGATTTAAAACAACCACAAAACGGCGTTTATTTATACAATGTTAAATCAACACAGAATCAATTTTCTGCTGACAGAATTTTTTTGAGTTTGCCGCCGCTGCATTCAAACACCGTCATGTTCGGCACCTGTTCAAGGCCGTCGAGAGTTGTGGATGTTAAAAAGCATTGGCAATCAAATGCGCTTGAAAGCAGCTCTCGCTGCCTGTCGCCGTCCAGTTCGCTCAGAACATCGTCCAAAAGCAGAACCGGTGCCTCGCCCCGAATGCGGCGCATAAGCGCAAGCTCGCTCAGTTTAAGGCTCAACGCTGCCGTGCGCTGCTGCCCCTGGGAACCGAAAACGCGGACGTCGCGCCCGTTGAGCAGAATGCCGATGTCGTCCCGGTGCGGCCCCTTGGTTGTGCAGCCGCGGCGGATATCCTCCGCCCGTGCCTTGCAGAGTGCATCCCCGAGTGCGGCGCGCGCGCCGTCGCCCTCGAAGGGAACGGAGGGTTTGTAGTAGGTAAAAAGCTCTTCCGGTTCATGCCCGACAGAGGAATTGCCCGTGATGCTGCGGTTCAGATCCCGCGCAGCGGTGCTGAGCCTGTCAAGAAAATCGCGGCGAAGCAGCATGACCGAACCGCCGAGCTCCGCAAGCTTATCGTCCCACATGTCGAGAAGTTCAATGTTCGGTTCGAACGGAAAACTTGTTTTCAAAAGCGCGGTGCGCTGCTTGAGGGCGGCATTATATTGCTGCAAACGGTAAAAATAGGCGGGGCGAAGCTGGCAAAGCTCCATGTCCATAAAGCGGCGGCGGGTTTCGGGAGAGTCCTTGACGAGGGAGAGATCCTCGGGTGAAAACATTACGGCGTTCAGAACGCCCATAAGTTCGCCCATGCGTCTGATGCGCTGCCCGTCGATAAAAACCTGTTTCGGTGCGCCGGAAAACAGCTTGAGTTCAATGCTGTGCTTCCCCGTTGCACTCACAAGCTCAATGCCCGCATATGCCTTGTCGGAAAGGGAGTTGATAAGTTCCGCATCGCGGCGCGTTCGGTGGCTCCTGCCCAACGCAGCAAGGAAAACGGATTCCAGAATGTTCGTCTTGCCCGCCGCATTTGCGCCCACAATGACGTTAAGCCCCTTTGCAGGCTCAAACCGCAGCTCCGTATAACTTCTGAAACAATAAAGTCTTACGGCGGTGATGTACACGCAAAGCCTCCGCCCTGCCGCATTATGCGGCATTATTACCTTCATTCTATTATACCATATTTTAAGGAGTTCGGCAAGCCCGAAAGGCGCATTTAAAGGTACATTTATATAGGTAGGAGAAATGAGAAATTGGGAGCGGAGAGCGGAGTGTGGAAAGTTAAGAGCGGAGTTTGGAGAGTTAAAAGCGGAGTGTGGAGAGTTAAAAGCGGAGTGTGGAGAGTTAAAAGCGGAGCGTGGAGAGTGGAGCTGAAGGCACTCGTTTGCCTCCCCTGCAAGGGGAGGGGGACCGCAGAGCGGTGGAGGGATTTTGATTAAGAGTGTGGAGAGCGGAGAGTGAAGACCGATGTACATTTCTAATTTCTAATTGCTGATTTCTAATTGACAACGTCAATCAGAAATGATACAATACTTATTGCCGACTGAGGCCGAGTACATTCCTTTCGGAGGAAAACCATGAAAAAAAGCGTAAAGATTATCGGCATCGTTGTTTGTGTCGCAATTCTTGCGGCGGCGGTTGTGGGAGTTGCTTCGCGCGCAGTGCGTGCGGAGGACGGCAGGCGCATCCGCAAGGCGTTCAACGAATATGCCGAGCGTGTGGTACGACTGCGTGAAAGCGACGAATTTGAGGATTCCGACGACGATCCCGCTCTTTCCGACTGGTTCACCGCACCCGAAGGCTTCCTGCCCGTAAAGGACGGAAACGTGTATAAAAGCGTTATCAACCCTTACGACACGCCCGAGGAGTGGGATCTGCTTGAAGATGCGGAAGAAATGCGGGAGGTTTCCCAATTGCCGGAAACTGCGCGGAATGCAACAACGGCGGAGCTTGTGCTGTACTGCATGAACTATAACCTGTTTGATGATATGTTCGTTTACGAATCAATGCTGGAAGGATTCGACGTTGTCAAACAGGATTATGACGGACTTCGGCTGCTTGCCGCGCGCGAGGATGCGGGAACGGTTCTTGTCAATCTCTACAAGGCATACAAGCTCAACGATCAGAGCCAACTCGACAGATCGGCCTGCCTGAGGTTGGACTATCTTGAAACAATGCTTGCACAGCCGGAGATTCTTGCAAAGCTCACCGATGAACAGTGCCGCGAGCTTGCGGCCGAATGCTACAACAAGGCAACGCAGATAATGAACGCACGGAACGATGAATACGGCATCACCCAGGCGCTTTATCTCGGCATGAAGAGCCTTATGCGGGCGGATTCGGAATTTGCGCGCATTGTCAACGGTTCCGACGGCGCAAGAACTTTTGCCGAAACCGGCGTTCTTGTCCCGAGCAAAATAAGCAATGCGGATCTCGGAGCAATGGCTGCAAGGGTACGGCTTGTGATTGGATGAACACTGATTCACCTTGACTGAAATTTACTGATGAAAAGAGAGGAAACGTTGATGCGGAATGCGCAGTGCATAATGCGGAATGCGGAATGCGGAATGCGGAATGCATGTGCTGACCTCACCAGAAAGGCTGTTTTGATTTGCACTATGAATAACTCATTTAATGTGTTATAATTCAGTTATTAAGGAGGCGATAATCATGAAAAGAGTCCTTTCGAGCATTTTGATTCTTGTTATTTTACTTACTGCTGTAGCTTGTCCGCGAGTAGACTCGGTGAATAGTAATTATACACCCAACCCTACGACCGGCAGCAACTCTTCAGCTGAAAAGATTCAAATTAATCATTCGGTAGCGGAAGCGATAGCAACTGTTTCTAGTTTAGAATCGAATAACGGAACTATCAGTGAAGAGAATGCCCAAGATGCTATTAATACAGTTTTCTCAGAAGCAGTATCAATAGAAACGCTTACTGACTGTTCAAAAGATGAATACGGCGTATACATGCAGACTGCGACAGGATTGGATTATGTTTATTGCCCTCAAATAGATGGAATGGATTCGGGCAATGGTGATTTGGAAATAATAACTCTTGCCCCCTTTGACGGAGAGAATCGTGAAATAGCCTATAATAACGGGCTTGACCATGATTTGGATGCGTTGGATGACGTTGCATCAGCTCTTGAAACATATGATGCTGATTGGCATTTCGGTTATGACGCAAATTTAGATGACGGTGAAGTGACACTTGATAGAATACTGTCGCTTAACAACTATAGTGTGATTCTGTGGCACGGTCATGGCGGGTATACGAAGAAAAGCGGATATTTTCTTTGCACAAACATTCTATGGAATACCGAGCTAGAGGAAAGATATGCATTGACCAAAGAAACTGCATTTGTTTACAACGGAAAATACATAGGTCTTCGTCCTGCGTTTTTTGAAAAGTCTTTTCCTGATAATGCATTTGACAATGCTTTTGTTTATATTGCCACCTGCCTATCAGGCAAGGAGACAAGTATGGCTGATGCATTTATCCGAAAAGGCGCTGCAGTAGTATTCGTAAACTCTGAAACCATTGACCGTGGTTATAATCTTGATATGATGCATTTGATTTCAGAGTCTTTCCTTGTTGGTCCTTCTGGGTCGATTACTCGCAAAGCGATAGATGAACTAGGTTCTCACTATAGCTTTAATACTGCGGAAAACTGGTCTATTGAAGATTCATTGACATTAGCGAAGGCCAAGTATGGCAGCAAAGATCCTAACAGACTGATTAATGCTGCAAAAGTCTATTATGTTAGCAGAAATGGCGAATCATATGGATTGAGTCACAATAAATGGATGAACGGGTTCGGAAGAGTAAATGATGGCATTTATCATGGTCAGTTTAGCTGGGAAGCAAATAATTGTTTTGCGAATGGTGAAGACCGTGCTGTACTGACACTAAGTATACCAAAGGATTCGCAATGGATTATAGAAAACGATTATCATGGTGAATTGTTGGTTGAAAGCAAAACCATCATGGATGAAGATGAACCGGTATTTGCATCGTGGCATGTGACAGTAGACAGGGTTGCATATGAAAATGGAGAATACTGCTTGTACACCAGAAGCGTATACAATGGTGAAGTTTTAGTGTTCAGAGAATCTGACAACACCTATTATGTCATGACTGAAACGGTCATACCATTTACTGAATCGGCTCAGGTGACTGATCATGCCATTTGCATAGATTATCTCTACGATAACAGTAAAAGCCCAAATGTCTTTTCGTGGAGAGATCTGGGGGCATACTACAATAATAATTTCTGCTATGATGTATGGGCTTATATCACGGTGGTAAACGGCAAAATAACGGCAATGGAGTTTGAGTATTCACCGTGATGGCTCCTTGCGACTCCAGAGAGAATGATTCTGCGACGAATGTTTACCATTGACAGTAGATATTTGTGCTACGATAGAGTTAATGGTGAGGTCAGCACATCGGTAAGTGGATAGTGTCAGCAGATAGGTAAGCCGCTGGTAAGTACACACCTGTCTCGTCAAGGTGGAGATCAACGCAATTTCGGCAAGAACACAGGGAGGAAATTGTGTTGATACGACCTTGACGACGGGACAAAAGATATAATGGGAAAGAGGCGTGTAAGCAAGATAGGGCTTACCGCCCTTAATCGCCAATCAAATTTATTTTAAATCCTTAAGAGGATAAAAACAATAGGAATCGAGGTCAAGCGTACCGAGCAGAAAATCTGCTATGAAGACAAGAAAAGAATGTCCGTCGTCCAATGGTTTCAGCCCTACATGCCAGCCTCGAAGAGCATAACCTATCGTTATGCGAACACCATTCAGAATAATCTCTCCGCCGCCGGTTACCTTTCGGACAAGAAAACCGATCGGATATTCGAGTTCGTCATAATCGCCGGTGTATTTCCGTTCTGATTTTGTGTAGAGTTCATCCGGCGTTTTCATTCCGATCGCCTCGTTCGGTCTGACAGAGTTGTATTCCTTTACCCATTCGTCGAGCACAGCCTGATTCGCCGAAATCCCGCCGGGCACTTTCCCCTCTATCTCGTCTGCAATATCTTTGTGCATTCGCTCCAAAGATCCGTTCTGCTCGGGATGCCCTTTCAAAGAACGATCCGGCAGGATGCCTAGCGTGATCCACCAAACAGCGAGTGTCGTGAGATTCAAAATGCCGTTCGGCGCGGCAAAAGGCGCACCGTTATCGCTGTGAATGACCTTCGGAAGACCGTATGTTTTAAACAAGTCTGTCATAACAGCCCTGACGGCAACGGAGCTTTTTGACTGCATCAGCTTTGTGCAAAGGATTTTTCGACTGTATCTGTCACGAACGGTGAACGGTTCACAGATTTCCCCGTCGGATTTCCACCATCCCTTGAAGTCAATACTCCAAACGTCATTTGCCGCCTGAGCCTGTATTTGCTGCTGCAATCGAGGACAATCGGAGGATACCGGAGGTCTTATCTTGCGTGGTTTCACTAAACCGGCTTTGTCAAGAATCCGTTTAACGCTGGATAACGAAGGAACATCCTTTTGCGGATACGCTTTTGCGTAAATCTCCCGAATCTTTTTCGGTCCCCACGCCAAATGCGCATTCTTGATACGGATCAGCTCCGCTGCCGTATCTCCGTCAATCATGTCCTGTGTTAATCTGGCGCGTGACTGTTCATACAGTCCGGCTTTTCCCTGTTCGTAAAAACGATTCTTCCACTTGTGACCCGTTTTTTCGGAAATTCCGAAATCTGCACATAAATGTTTGAATGGTTTTTCATTTGCCAACATCGCTTTGATAAACAATTCTTTTTGTTCCATTTTATCGGTTTCCTTCCATGGCATAATGTTCACCTCTTTCTGTGTCCATTATACCTGAAGACTTACCGATGTGCTGAACCTTTCACTTACCTATGTGTTGAGCTTCTCCACTTACCGATGTGCTGAACCCGCACCTAATTAAAGGTACACCTGCCTCCTCAACCGAGAAAAATAATTCCTCATTCCTAATTCCTAATTCCTCATTCCCTTGTGGATAACCTGTTGACTTTCTGCGGGTTATTCTGCGGCGAAGAATGTGGAAATTGCGGAAAACCCTGTCAAAGGCGGGCGAAATTTGGTATATTTGCGGGGTTTTTCGAAACTGTCAACAAGGTTTTCCACATTATCCACAGACTTATCCACACATAAACAAGCCTGTACAACGCCAAATTTCGGAGTTTTCCGCATTTTGCGGCTGTTTTGCTCACGACGGTTGAGGATAACTCCCTCTCTTGCGGATAACTCTGTGGAAAACGGGGTCTGATTGTGGAAAACTCATGTGGATAACCCTGCCGAGCGGCACAATATCTTGCGGTGCAAGTCTCGGCGGAACACAGTTGAATTAAAAAGGGGAGACGCGGTTCGGTGGGTGTTCATAAAACAGCCAACGGAGCGTATCGATACAGATACGCTCCATTTCTCATGTCAACATACTATGTAATGG
>ERZ827524.60-NODE-60-length-146349-cov-7.868956_pt1 | contig 146349 bp, 126 predicted proteins | sample MGYA00519702_ERZ827524 | MGnify/ENA primary metagenome ERZ827524 (study PRJEB31778, sample SAMEA3449341) | human gut metagenome | biome: human gut; feature: human-associated habitat; material: faeces | place: United Kingdom | collected 2010/2012 ...
TTTCTTCACCGTTAAAGGTCAAAAACTGCTGTCTGAGTACCGACACGCTGTCCTTCGTGAGCATATCGAGTGTGATTTTTTCTTTAAGTTCCATTTTTCATACCTCCGTTATTTTTATATTTTGTAAATCAAAGAAAAGTTTACCTGCTCATCAGCAACGAAATTGTAAGCCTGTTTATTGAGCGGGGTAAACTGCAACCAAGCTGATTTATTTACATTTCCTCTGAACATACCGCCGTTTTTGCTTATGCCGATATCGTGAACAATCACATCCGATTTGTTTGGAAACGGCATATTGAGCAAAGATATTGCAGATGTTCCGCCTAAAGTTGTTGCGTTCATAATGACGGTGACATTTACAATAACGATATCGCCAATTTTTTCATAAAGGCAAGTTGCAGATTTTATTTTATCAATCAGAGTAGAGTATGGAGTAAGAGTAGCTGTACCAAGTTCGATATTTGACGAATCGTATTTTGAGCCGATGCTTATATCCATACGGGTTAATCTTTCGTTAAGGGTTTTGTTGTCAGCTTTTGCGTTAAGCAGAATGTCAACCTCATCCGATGAGTAGCTGTCGGCACTATCCCAGTAGTTGTCGGTAAGATACTTGATACTCGGATAATTTTGAGTATAGTCGGTAATCTGAGAGGAATCACTTACCTTGTTTAAATTGTCCTCTTTTTTTGTAATGTCGGACTGTTCAATTAACTTTTTGGTTTTGTCAATTTCAGTCTGACAAAGCTTTGTTTCGTCAAGAAGCTTTGTCGTTTCTTCACGAAGCTTCAGCGTTTCCGAGTTCGGATTAAGGTACTCTTTGTCCTCAATCGGAATACTCTCGTCTGCATAAAGCGTGACGATCTGAGTTTGGAAAACATAGCCGTTTTCGCCTCTGCCTTCAAGCTGAAGTTCAAAATAGCCGTGCATGAAAATGTCGTTTTTTCTGACCTTCCACACAAGTTTTGTGCCTGTTTCATCAATTGCGGTGCTGTCGGGAATTACCGAATTTACACTGCCGTCGGCAAAACGCAGATGAATGAAGTAGTCAACCGTAATGTCGCACATTCCTCGAATTAAAAATTCCTGTGTTTCGGCAAGATTTTCACCCGTGATGCCGACACAGTTTGCACCGTCAAAAGTTTTTGGTTTTCGTTTGTCATAGATAATCATTGTTACACCTCCACTTAAAGAGGCAAAAACACGAAAAAATGCATTGTTTTATGCAATTTTCAGAAAAATTTTTGAAATTTTTTTAATTTCCCGTCACGAGGGGGAAACGGTTGCAATTGCAATGTTTTGTGATATAATCTAATTTGAATAATTTGAACGAATTGACTTAAACAGAAGAGAAGAAAAACGGTTTGTTCCGTAACGATTAAGAGGACGGAATTGTGTGCCGATGTACAAATTACGGCTCTTTTCGTTGCAAACCGTTTGAACGAAGGGGGACGGCAACACGCCGTGATATAAAATGAGAAAATATGTAGAAGTTTTTACTCGTGATCATTTGCCAAAGCTGAGGGATCAGCTGTTGTTTTCGGGATTGACGGATCACGAAATTTTTATGTTCATACAATATGCAAAGCCGTACTATCTGTCGCTGAACCGTGGCGAAACGGCAAGGGTTGAAAACAAATTCAGCCATATGACGGGACTTGTGTTTTCGGGAACTGCATACCTTTATTCTGTGGACTACAACGGCAACAAAAGTCTGCTCAAAACAATTCGCAGTGGTGAGTCAAGCGGAACGCTTTACGCAATGTTTGACTACTACAATACTCTTGTTGAAATTATGGCAGGAGAGGACTGCGAAATTCTTTTTATTCCGCCGGAGCCGATGTTTATAACCGAGGATTCGCTTGCGTCGATTCAGCAGAAAATCCTCGTCAATATGCTTGCGTCACAAAGACAGGTGTTTTTGCAGATTTCGGAACACCTTGCCTGTCTTTCAAAGCGAAGTATCAAGGGCAAATTTATGCACCTTCTTCAAATTTATTGCAGGCGTGAGCGTAGCTGTGAGGTTGATCTGCCATTCTCCCGTGACGAGCTTGCAAACTATCTTGCGGTTGACAGAGCGTCACTTTCAAGAGCACTCGGTGAACTGAAAAAAGCAGGAATTATTGAATTTAAAAAGAGCCATTTCAAACTGATTGAAACAGCTGAATATCACTTTGATTAAAAACGGTCGGCAAACGGTGTTCTGTTTCCTTTCACCGCCGACTAAAATATAACGGAGGATAATATTATGAGTTTTGTGGAATTACTGCTGTTCGGCATCGGCTTGTCTATGGATGCATTTGCGGTTTCAATTTGCAAGGGGCTCTCCGTGCGTAAGTTAAGACCTAAACACGCAATTACTGTCGGATTGTGGTTTGGCGGATTTCAGGCGCTTATGCCGCTTATCGGTTATCTTCTCGGAAAGCAGTTTGAGTGGCTCATCACAAGCATTGACCATTGGATTGCATTCATCCTGCTTGCACTTATCGGTGCAAATATGATAAGAGAGGCTTTCGGCGAGGAAGAACAGCTTGACGATTCGTTTTCGGTCAAGACAATGCTGCCCCTTGCCGTTGCAACAAGTATTGACGCACTTGCGGTAGGCGTTTCGTTTGCGTGTGTTGATGTTGATATCGTACCTGCAATCGCAATTATAGGCACAACAACATTCATACTTTCGGCTGTCGGCATCAAAATAGGCAATGTATTCGGTGCAAGGTATAAGTCAAAGGCAGAATTTTTAGGCGGTGCCGTATTGATTTTGCTTGGACTCAAAATTTTGCTTGAAGATTTAGGCTTTTTGCCGTTCTGACGGATTATAAATTGAAAGTTGACGGCGAGCCGCCGTTACCAATTCGAGAAGATAGTATAATATAGAAATCGCATCAGATGCCCGAAAAAGCTCTGATGCGATTTTTATATGAAAGTCGTTGCTGTTTCGTAGGGCGGATATTATCCCCCCTACAGACAATACAGGGTTTTTATAATTTCAATTTCTTAAAGTTGTCATTCAGAATTGTGCAGGAGTTATCTAACTTTTGCAATTCCTGTTCGGTTAATTTAAGTTCCAAAATGCGTTTTGCACCGTTTGCGCTTACTATGCACGGGTTGCCGATGAACACATCTTTCTTGCCGCCGTATTCGCCACGCAGACGAACCGATACTGTCAGAACGCTGTTTTCATCTTGAAGAATTGCTCGGACGATACGAACGATTGACATACCAATGCCGTAGTAGGTTGCGCCCTTTGCCTCAATGATTTTGTGGGCGGCACAACGCACATCATCGCTTATCTGCTCAAGCTCCTCCATGTAGTACGATTTTGGGTTATCACGCATGACATCCTTTAGCGGTTTGGCGGCAAGGAGTGCCTGACTCCACGGAACAAATTCGCTGTCTCCGTGTTCGCCGATTACATATGCGTGAATGTTGCGTGGATCAACCTCAAAATATTCGCCGAGAAGATATCTGAGCCGTGCTGTGTCAAGTGTAGTTCCCGTGCCGATGATTTTTGACGCATTGAATCCCGAAAGTTCATAGGTCACCCGTGTCATAATGTCAACGGGGTTTGTCGCAACAAGGAAAATTCCCTCAAAACCGCTTTGCACAATCTTTGGCACAATTGAAGAAAATACAACTGCGTTTTTCTGCAAAAGCTGAAGCCTGCTTTCGGTGGGCTTTTGATTTGCACCTGCACAGATTACAACAATGTCGGCGTCGGCACATTCACCGTAACCTCCGCAACGGATTTTCATGCTTGAATGCGAAAATGCAAGCCCGTGGTTCAAATCCATTGCCTCGCCCTCGGCACGCTTTTCGTTGAGGTCAATCATAATGAGCTCATCACACACATTTTGATTGAGTGCCGCATAGGCAAAGCTCATTCCGACCATTCCCGTTCCCACAAGTACAACCTTTCTTTTGTTTCCCGACATATGACCGTCCCTTTCATTTGTATTCTTTTTTTAGGATTTTCATATGTGCAAAAATTATTCTTAGGTTCAAAAAATTGATTGAATTGTGCTTTTTGGGGGGTTGTGAAAAAAATAACGGCAGAATCGGCTGTTTGTTTGGTGAAATGGCAAAGATTATATGTAAAAATCATCAAAATTCACTTGAAACGCAGATATAATTGTGCTAAAATTAATTCGACAAGGTGTTCGGAATACATTAGGCATATTCCGATTTTTATTTTATAGGAAAATATCAATTGCGAGATTCTTGTTTTTGAAAACTGTCAAATTTTGCCGAGTTGTGCTTTAGCATAAAATCCTTGCAAGGCTACGCTCGGGCATTAAAAGTTTTTGAAAAACAAGACCGTCTGCACGAATAGGGTGCGAGGCACTCGCTTTTCAGAATGTACAGGTGCTTGCAGAGTTACGCTCGGGCATTAAAAGTTTTTGAAAAGTAAGACTGTCTGCACGAATAGGGTGCGAGGCACTCGAAGAAAGGAAAAGAGGTAAAAGAGAATGTACAAGATAGTTAAGAAAAAATCTCTGAATCCAACCGTTACACTTATGGAAATTGACGCTCCGCTTATTGCCAAAAAGGCAGAGCCGGGACAGTTCATCATTCTCCGTGTTGACGAGAACGGTGAGCGTATTCCGCTTACGGTTGCAGGCTATGACAGAGAGGCCGGCACAGTTCGTATTATCTTCCAGATTGTCGGTGCAACAACAGAAAAGCTCAATCACCTTAACGAAGGCGATTATATTCACGATTTTGTAGGCCCTCTCGGTGTTCCCACACATACAGACGGTCTTAAAAAGGTTTGCGTTGTAGGCGGCGGCGTTGGCTGTGCAATTGCACTTCCTGTTGCCGAAAAGCTCCACGAAATCGGCTGTGAGGTTCACTCAATTGTCGGCTTCAGAAACAAGGATCTTGTTATTCTTGAAGATGAGTTCAAGGCTTGCTCAGACAAGTTCATTCTTATGACAGATGACGGTTCATACGGTCAAAAGGGCGTTGTTACAGCTCCTCTTGAAGAGATGATTAAGGCAGGCGAGGACTATGACCTCGTTATTACAATCGGTCCGCTTATCATGATGAAGTTTGTTGTTAAAACAACAAAGCCTTACAATATTCCCACAACAGTTTCCATGAACCCGATTATGATTGACGGCACAGGTATGTGCGGCGGCTGTCGTCTTACAGTTGACGGACAGACAAAGTTTGCTTGTGTTGACGGCCCCGACTTTGACGGCTTTAAGGTTGATTTTGACGAGGCTATGAAGCGTGGCGCAATGTACAAGCCGTTTGAGCGTCATGCACACGAAGAAACATGTAATCTGTTCAAGAAGGAGGTTGAGTAATCATGCCAAATATGTCACCAAAAAAGGCTCCTATGCCATCACAGGATCCTAATGTAAGAAATAAAAACTTTCTTGAGGTAGCAACAGGCTACACGGAAGAAGTTGCAATTGAGGAGGCACAGCGTTGCCTTAACTGTAAACACAGACCTTGCGTAAACGGTTGTCCCGTACATATCGCAATCCCTGATTTTATCAAAGAGGTTGCTCAGGGCAACTTTGCAGGCGCTTATGATGTAATTTCGCAGTCAAGCTCACTTCCTGCTGTTTGCGGCCGTGTTTGTCCGCAGGAGTCACAGTGTGAGTCAAAGTGCGTAAGAGGCATCAAGACTGAGCCTGTCGGAATCGGCAGACTTGAGAGATTTGTTGCCGACTGGCACAACGCTCAGACAGATGTTAAGGTAAATAAGCCTGAGTCAAACGGTCACAAGGTTGCTATCGTCGGTTCAGGTCCTGCAGGTCTTACCTGTGCAGGCGACCTTGCAAAGAAGGGTTACGATGTAACAGTATTTGAGGCTCTCCACCTTGCAGGCGGTGTTCTCGTTTACGGTATCCCTGAGTTCAGACTTCCCAAGTCAATCGTTCAGAAGGAAGTTGACACACTCAAAGAGCTCGGTGTTAAGGTTGAAACAAATATGGTTATCGGCAGAGTTCTCTCAATTGACGAGCTTATGGACGATTACGGCTTTGAGTCAGTATTTATCGGTTCGGGCGCAGGTCTTCCGAGATTTATGAATATCCCCGGTGAGAACCTTTGCGGCGTTTACTCAGCAAATGAGTTCCTCACAAGAACAAACCTTATGAAGGCTTATAAGGATGACAGCACAACTCCGATTATGCACGCAAAGAAGGTTGCAGTTGTCGGCGGCGGTAATGTTGCAATGGATGCCGCTCGTTGTGCAAAGCGTCTTGGCGCAGAAGAGGTTTATATTGTTTACAGAAGAAGCGAAGAAGAGCTTCCTGCCCGTAAGGAAGAGGTTGAGCATGCCAAGGAAGAGGGAATCATCTTCAAGCTCCTCAATAACCCTGTTGAAATTCTCGGCAACGAAGATGAGTTCGTAACGGGTATGAAGTGCATTAAGATGGAACTCGGCGAGCCTGACGCAAGCGGCAGAAGAAGACCTGTTGAAATCCCCGGCAGTGAGTTCGTTCTTGATGTTGACGCTGTTGTTATTTCAATCGGTACATCACCTAACCCGCTTATCAAGGCTACAACAAAGGGACTTGACACTCAGAAGTGGGGCGGTATCATCGCTGATGAAAACGGTCTTACATCCCGTGAGGGCGTATATGCAGGCGGTGACGCTGTAACAGGTGCCGCAACGGTTATCCTCGCAATGGGTGCAGGCAAAACAGCCGCAGCCGCTATTGACGAATACATCCGGAATAAAAATAAGTAATTTTTATTTTGAGTTGAAAATGTAAAATTAAGGTCGGCGGTGTGCCACCGCTGTCTATTCGAGAAGATAGTTAGATAAAGAGATTGCATCAGATGCCCGAGAAAGGCTCTGATGCAATTTTTGTTATGTTAAAATTTTTGTCCGTATGGAAATCATTATCCACCCAAACGGGTTGTGGGATTATACAAAACCTCGGCTCTTCGTGGTGTCAAGCCTCGTTGTTCTGTACTGTTTCCAAAAATAACTCTCACTCGTCTAATCCGTTCCAATCACTTGCGTGATTTACACGGTTTAGTCCTCGCCGGTCGTTATTTTTGGGTACAGAACCTCGGCTCTTCTGTTTTGCACAATAAATTAAATTTGTATATAGTCGGATTCTTTCTATTTTAGTATTGATTTTAGTATAAAATAGGTGTATTATGACTTTGGTATGCGGACGGGTGAATTTTTTCAGTGGTCCGCACCTTGTTTTTAAATATTGGTTAAGAGGAAAATTTATGAGGATTATAATTGTTGGATGCGGAAAGGTTGGCTCTTCAATAGCGTCGGAGCTTAATTTGGAGGGGCATGAAATATCCGTAGTCGATATTAACCATGGTGCAGTCGATAAACTTGCAAATTCGCTTGATGTTCTCGGCATAGAGGGAAACGGTGCAACATATGATGTGCTTATTGAGGCAGGCGCAGAGTATGCCGATTTGCTTATTGCCGCAACCGCAAGGGATGAAATCAATCTGTATTCGTGTCTTATGGCTAAGGCGGCAGGCGTTACCCACACAATTGCAAGAGTGCGTAATCCCGAATACACAAACGACCTTTACAGAATCAAAGAGCATCTCGGTCTTTCTATGGCAATCAATCCCGAACAGACCGCCGCTAATGAAATCAGTCGTCTGTTAAGATTTTCGGGTGCGCTTGAAATTGATTCGTTCTCAAAGGGCGTTGTTGAGCTTATCAAGGTAACTGTACCGCAGAATTCGTCAATTGTCGGAACTGCTTTGAGCAGAGTTGACAACCTCAGAGGTAAGGTGAGAATCTGTACGGTTGAGAGAGGGGATGAGATGTTCATTCCTAACGGTGATTTTGTTATTAACGGCGGTGACAGAATTTCTGTTGTTGCAAAGCCCGAAATTGCCGCAAAATTCTTTAAGCGTATCAGTATTGCAATCGGCAGAAGTAAGGATGTTATCCTTCTCGGCGGCGGCAAGGTTTCGTTCTACCTTGCAAAGACGCTTATTAAATCCGGTGCGAATGTCAAAATTATCGAGAAAAATCCCGAACGCTGCAACTTTCTTTCGGAGGCTATACCCGGGGCTGTTATAATTCAGGGCGATTGCATGGATCAGTCGCTGTTGCTTTCGGAGGGTGTTGAACACGCTGACGGCATTGCCGCTCTTATGGATTATGACGAAGAAAATATTATCATAACGATGTACCTAAAGGGCATTACAAAGGCAAAATTGATTACTAAGGTAAATAATGCGTCATTTGATCCGCTTTTGCATGATCAGAATTTTGAATGTATTATTCATCCAAAGAGCCTTACAGGCGAATATATTGCAAGATATATCAGAGCGATGCAGAATACGGGCGACAGCAATGTTGAATCGCTTTACCGCCTTAACGACGACAAGGTTGAGGCTCTTGAATTCAAGGTTAATGCGGAATCAAGGGTTACGAATGTTCCGATTATGAGCCTTAATCTGAAGGATAATCTTCAGATTATCTGCATTAACAGAGGCGGAAAAATTATTCTTCCGCAAGGTACGGATGTGATTAAACCTGAGGACACGGTAATTGTGCTTACCATGCAAAAAGGTCTTAGCAAGCTTGAAGATATTGTAAAGCGTTGAGGGGAGCATAATGAATAAACGATTAATTGTGTATATCCTCGGCTGGGTTCTTATTGTCGAGGGCGCGGCTATGCAGATTGCAACCGTTACTTCATTTATATACGGCGAACACGAGGGGATTTATTTTCTTGGAGTAGGTGCTTTGTCGGCACTTTTGGGCTTGCTTGCCGTAAAAGTAAAAAAGCCGAAAAATCCCGTGCTTTATCAGAAGGCAGGCTTTGCGGCTACTGCGTTAAGCTGGATTCTTATGTCTTTTGTAGGATGTTTTCCGTTCTGGCTGAGCGGTGAGATTCCGAGTTTTATTGACGCTTTTTACGAAACCGTGTCGGGCTTTACAACAACAGGTTCAACTATACTTACCGATGTTGAGGCATTGAGCCACGGAATGCTTATGTGGCGAAGCTTTCTCCATTGGTTGGGCGGTATGGGCGTAATCGTGTTCTTGCTTGCGATTATCCCGAAGCTCGGCGGTCAGCAGAATATTTTCCTGATGAAAGCCGAGAGCCCCGGCCCGATTGTGGGCAAGGCTGTTCCGAAAATGAGAAATTACGCAATGATGCTCTACGGAATTTATTTCGGCTTGACTGCACTTGAATTTATATTTCTGATTGTAGGCAAAATGCCTGTTTTTGACGCACTTAACATAAGCTTTGCAACGGCAGGTACGGGCGGTTTCGGTGTTACCAACGCAGGTATCGCTTCATACAGCAATTATCTGCAAACGGTTATTGCGATTTTTATGATGCTGTTCGGAATTAACTTTTCCGTGTATATCCTCATTCTTGCGAAGAAGTTTAAGCAGGCTTTCCGCATTCAGGAGCTGTGGGTTTATTTCGGAATTATCGTGCTGTCAACAGCCTTGATTGCGTTTAACATCAGGTCACTTTATCCGAGCGCGTATGATGCGGTTCACCAGAGCTTTTTCTATGTTTCGTCAATTATCACGACAACAGGTTTTGGTTTGACGGATGTCAATAACTGGCCTGAATTTTCAAAAACTGTGATTATGATTATCACATTTATCGGTGCAATGGCAGGCAGTACAGGCGGCGGTTTTAAGGTTTCAAGAGTTATTTTGCTCTTTAAGGAAACACGAAAGGAGTTTTCACTCCTCGTTCATCCGAGAAATGTTAAGACCGTTAAAATGGACGGCAAGACGATTGACCACAACGTTATGAGGTCAACTTCAATTTTCCTTGTGCTGTACATCGGAATCTTTGCGTTAAGCTGGCTTGTGCTTTCGCTTGATCAGACGGATTTTGTGACGAATTTCACGGCTGTTGCCGCAAATATCAACAACACAGGTCCGGGTCTTGGAATGGTTGGCCCTGTCGGCAACTATTCGGAATTCAGTATTTTGTCAAAAATTATTTTGATTTTCGATATGTTAGCAGGCAGACTCGAATTGTTCCCGTTGATGTTGCTGTTCGCCCCGTCAGCGTGGAAAAAATCGTAAGTAAATTGAAAAGATTATAATAAAGATCGGGAAGACAGTTTGCAAAATGCAAAACAATGTCTTCCCGACTGTTTTTATATGTGGAATTGTGCGAATAATTACAATACTACGCTCGGGCATAATATGTTTTTTGATATTTACGAACTGTCTTCACGAACTGGGAAAGACGGCTTGCCGTCAATTTAAAAGCACATCGGCAATTGCGTTGCCTAACAGACTGCCCGAGTAGGTTGCCTCGTCAATGGAATTTGATTCTGTGCCGACTTCTATTAACAGCGAACCGTTGCAGACATATTCATTGTATGCAAAGTAGTCAAAATTCAGCGGTCTGGTCATATCAGGGTAGAGGGTTTCGGCTTTGTCCTGAATTTTCAGGGCAAAGTTTAAATTTTCCTCCCAGCAGTCAAACCCCCGTTCACCGTCTGTGTCGCAACCCGCAAGAATCATAATCTGCGCACCCTTTTTGCCGTTGTATGTAAACACGGGCTTAACCTTGTTTTCGTCCGTTCCGATTGCATCACGGTGCAGGTCGATAACAACCTTGATATCGGGATATTTTTCAAGATTTTTATACACTGTGTCAACACTACGGTCATACGAACCGTTGTAGGATTCATCGTGAATTGTCGTGTCATGAACCGTTTTTATTCCACGCTTGTTGAGCTGTTCGGTGAGTGCATCTCCGACTGCCACAACATTGAAATCGTTGTTGTTTGTGCGTGAATAAAAGCTGTCATAAAAAAAGTCAACATCTTCGTCAAGATATGCCTCGCTTGTGTGGGTGTGGTAGATAAGAACCTGTGGTGAGTTTATGCCCTTGTCAATTGAAAACGGCAGTTTTGCCGAAAGAAGTCCGTCAAAGTCAAGCGACAGCCCCGTTTTATTTTTGACAAAGCAGTTGTCAACCTGAGTTCCCGTGTCACCTATGGTGCGTTCCTCAACCGTGTATTTGTTCTCGCCGTCATGGTTGCCGTAGGAATCGTAATAGGTGCTTTTGTCACGCTTGTGATTTTTTTGAACTGTGGGTTCTGTGTCGGCTGATTCTGTGGGCTTTTGGTCGGAAGCTGTCGGCTTTTCCGCCTTTGAATTTTCAAGCTTGTATTCTCCGTTTGTGAGAGTAAAAGCAGCAGCGGCAAGTGCCGCAGGATTCTGTGATTCAAAGCAGAGAGGCAGTCTGTATATAACGCTTAAAACAGCCGTTGTCAACAGTACAACGGCTGTGCTTGTTTTTAAGGCTTTTTTCAGTTTCTTTTTTGATGTTCCTTCACTTTTCACAAAATCACCTGCAATCCGTACATATGTTGGCTATCGGTTTCTGCAATAAATATATGCCGTGCCGTAGGTGAATATGTGTAAATATGCGTGGATTTACATTAACGAGATGAGGTCGGGCAAATCAAATTCATTTTGCAGTGCTCCGTTGAGTGCAAAGGCTATGAGTCTTGAGGCTCTTTCCGTGAGCAGGTCAATTTCTCTGGGAATGACTACAAGCTGTCTGCCCTGCGGCATAAGCATTTTCTGCGTTTTTCGGTTGCAGTCATTGCCGAGAATGTCAGCCGCAAGCGTTTGTGCGTCAACAACAGTCGGCACTCCGATTGCAATAACAGGAACTCCGATTGTTTCCTTTGTGATTTTGGTTCGGTGGTTGCCCACCCCTGCACCGGGTGAGATTCCCGTGTCGCTTATCTGAAGTGTACAGCCGAGCCTTTCGGTTCTGCGTGAGGCGAGTGCGTCAATTGCAACAACGGCTGTCGGTCTTATCCGCCGTACAATGCTGAGAATGTATTCGCCTGTTTCAATGCCCGTCTGTCCCGTGACTCCCGTCTGCATTACGGCAACGGGGCGAAGTCGGTCAAGTCCTGTTGAACGGGCAATTTCTCCGCCTATGTGACGGGTGGCAAGCACTCGTCGGCTTGTTTTCGGTCCGAGTGAGTCGGGAGTGATTTCCATGTTGCCGAGTCCTGCAACAAGCACAAGTCCGTTTACGGGCAACAGCCGTTTGATTTCATTGCCGACGGTTTCAAGTCGTTTGTCGGTTTCGGTAAAATTGTCGGTGAGTGACGGCAACTCAATTGTAATGTATGTGCCGATTTCCTTGCCGAGTGCCTGTCTTGCCTTTTGGTTCTTTACAATCAGCCGTGAAATTTCAAGACCGTTTTCACTGTATTTTTTGAATTCAATACCGCCTGTGTTTTCTCCTGCAATTTCTCTTGCCTCAATTGCAAGGTCGGTTCTGAACTGCAAAATAATCCCCCGTTTCGCAAATTTGTTTGTATATTGTTATTATTGTGCAATTTTATATTATGTATTCTATTTACAAGACTATTTTGTTTTGTTATAATCTTAACGCAGGTATCTACTGCTTTTAGGCAGTAGATACTCCCGAAATTCAGTTGACACTGAATTTCTAAGGAGCTGACGCTCCTCTGCGTAGATTGCAATCTATCACAAATTCCGCTCCTTGCAAGCAAAGCGGAATTTGTTCAGATTTAAATTCTTTATTATGAAGAAAAAGAGACAGATTATAATTCTAAAACAAACACACAACTTTACATTATATACAGGTGATTTTATGAACAAAAAATTTGTTGAAAAATTTACCGCAGTGGTTTCTGCGGTGTGTATGATTTCGGTCGGCATTGCAAGCGTAAATGCGGCTGAAATTGATGACGGATTTGAGTCGGTCACAAAGAATGCACAATCTTCGGATTCGTCTTTTCCGTCTGCATATTCCGCAATCGGCTATTCGCTTGTTGACGAAAACGGACTTCCGAGTAATTTCAGCTCAAAAAATCTCGGCTTTGTAACACCTATCAAGGCTCAGCAGTATAACGATTGTTGGGCGGTTGCAGGCACAGAAGGCTTTGAAACAAAGCTTTTGAAACTTGGCTATCCCGTTACCGAGATGTCACATGACCACGCAAACGCAAGTTCCACAACCCAGACAAACGGTAAGGGCTGGCAGAGAAAATACCGTGACGGCGGATTTACAAATATTTATCCCGGCTATCTCACCTCATGGCAGGGCGGTGCAGAGATTGCCGATGTCGGTAAGATTGATTTTTCAAAAAATATTCACGGCGATGATATGACAGCCGACAAGACTAAATACGGCACAACAAAACTGCGTTATCTTGACGGCGCTGATTCAAACGAAATCAAGCAGGCAATTATCGACAACGGCTCGGTGACAGCGTCATATGCCACATCAAACAAGTGCTTTAACAATGCAGGCACAACCTACTTTATGCCACAGTCATATGACGGCGACTATGTCGGTCACACAATCAGCATTGTGGGTTGGAACGATAATCTCAACAGGTACAGATTTTCTAACGGAACAGGTGTGTTGCCGCAGAACAACGGAGCATGGCTTGTGCGCAACAGCTGGGGCGACAACAACACAATGGGCGGTTATTTCTGGCTTTCATATGAGGATAAGTACATTTTCGGCGAAAAGTATTCCCCGAATTTCACAATTGACGAGGTGACGGAGATTACCGACGATATGACATTGTTGCAGGATGAACGCTACGGTGCTACATACAGCTTTAATTATGTTGACAGCAACGACATTACATTCATCAATTGCTTTGATTTTGGCGAAAACAGCCGTACACTTGATAAGGTGCTTTTTGAAACAAAGAGCAACGGTGCGGATTATGAGATTTACTACATTCCCGTAAGAGACGGTGTTCCCTCAAATGATGAGAGCGAATGGAAGTCTGTTGCATCGGGCAAGGTTGCATACAGCGGTTATCAGTCTGTTGATGCAAACGGATTTGTTGCACCGCTCGGAAGAGGTGCAGTCGGTGTGAGAATCAAGACAAATTCAGAGGAATCAAGTCAGCTTGGTGTAGGCGAATGGCTTACAAGTGCAACGAAAATGACTTTTCTCAATGATTCATCTTACGGTAACAGCTACATTAAATATGACGGCACAACATGTGAACTGCTCGACTGGTACAAAACCGAGAGAGATGATATGCTCGGCGGTACATTTGTTATCAAAGCTGTGGCACTCAAAAATGATAAGATTTTGAACGGCGATGTTGACCTTGACGGAGATATTGCCGTTAAGGACGCAACCCTTGTTCAGAAGTATATAGTAAAGCTTGAACAGCTTGACAACACACAGCTTTGCAATGCCGATTGTGACGGTGACGGAGATATCACGGTTGCCGATGCCACGAAAATTCAGAAAATAGTTGTGGGAATTAATTAAAATTGAAAATGAACGGCGAGCCACCGTTCTCGGTTCGTGAATACAGTCGTTTCAAGGCGAGAGCGTAGATGCCCGAGCGGAAGTTTTTTAAATTGAAAGTTGAAAATGGGAAATTGAAAATTGCGGTCGGGCAGACAGTTTGCAAAATGCAAATCATTGTCGCCCGACTGTTTTCGTATATATAGAAGTTGTGTTTAAATGTAGAGGCGAATATTATCCGCCCGCACGGCGAGCCGCCGCTACAAAATAGCAGTAACTTTTTGCTTGACAAATCACCCGAACAAATGTACTATATTAGAAGAGCCGAGAACAACGAGGCTTGACATCAAATACGCAACTTGAAGTCATGGGAGAAAAATTATGAACAAACCGCTTGCGGACAGGATTCGTCCAAAGACAATTGATGACATTGTGGGACAAAAGCATCTTATTGCACCCGACAAGCCTTTGCGTAAAATTATTGAAAGCGGAGATATTCCGAATCTTATTTTCTACGGTCCTTCGGGGGTTGGAAAAACTACGCTTGCCACATATATTGCCAAAAAGACAAACCGTACCCTCAAAAAGCTTAACGGCACAACGGCTTCAACTGCCGACATAAAGGAGATTGTTGCACAGCTTAACACTTTTTCGGGGCTTAACGGAATTCTGCTCTATCTTGACGAAATTCAGTATTTTAACAAAAAGCAACAGCAGACTTTGCTCGAATACATTGAAAACGGCAGTATCACGCTGATTGCGTCAACAACCGAAAATCCGTATTTTTATGTATATAACGCAATTCTGAGCCGTTCGACTGTTTTTGAATTTAAGCCGGTTGATCAGGATGAGGTTGAAAAGGCGGTTTACCGTGCAAGTGATTTTCTTGCCGAGGAGAGCGGTACGGATATTGAAATGCCCGAAGAATGTGCAAAGAAAATAGCATCGGGTTGCGGAGGAGATGTTCGCAAGGCTATGAATGCCGTTGAGCTTTCCGTGATTGCAACAGATGAAATTGACGGAAAAAAGGTTGTAAGACTTGAAACCGTTGAACAGCTTGTGCAGAAAAGTGCGGTCAGATATGACCGTGAGGGCGATGAGCATTACGATATTATTTCGGCTTATCAGAAAAGTATGCGTGGAAGCGATCCCGACGCCGCACTTCACTATCTTGCAAGACTGCTTGAGGCGGGCGATCTGCCGAGTGCGTGTCGCAGACTTATGGTGTGTGCGAGTGAGGATGTGGGACTTGCTTATCCACAGCTTTTGCCGATTGTAAAGTCATGCGTTGATATAGCACAGGCTGTCGGACTTCCCGAGGCGAGAATTCCGCTTGCCGATGCCGTGGTTATGGTGTGCAATGCCCCAAAATCCAACTCGGCATATATGGGTATAAACAGAGCTTTGGCTGACATAAGAACGGGTAACTCGGGTCCTGTACCCAGACAATTGCAGAACAGGCACTGTGACGGAGATGACAATCCAAACAAGGGACAGTTCTATCTTTATCCCCACGATTTTCCGAACCATTATGTTGAGCAACAATATCTGCCCGATGCCCTAAAGGACAAGAAGTATTACGAATACGGCAGAAATAAAAACGAGCAGGCGTTCAAAGCCTATTGGGACAAAATCAAAAAGAAGTAATCAAATGAAAATTTTTTGACATGAAACTGCAAATAAAGTCAGATGTTGCTAACCAAACATCTGACTATTTGCTTTTATTATCCTGTTTTTTTGCTAATTATTGTTTCATTGTCTATTATGCACAATTTGAATGTGAATAATTTGTGACGCAAGAAATTTTATTATTCTTTAAAGGAAAATTATTAGCGGTTCAATATTGTAGAATTAAAGAGTAATTGTGGAGTAGTGTTGAGTAGCTTCACACGTGCAACAAAAAAATAATTCTGGAGGAAATCAAAATGGTAAAAAGACAACACAAAATCATGTGCCTTGTGCTTTGCCTTATGCTGGCGGTTTCAACCGTATTCGTCGGTGTAGTCAGTGCTTCTGCTGCAACAGGCGATACTGTTTACGTTAGAGTAAACAACGGCTGGTCAAAAGTTAACTGCTATATGTGGACTGACGGCCTCGGCAACAACGCATCTTGGCCGGGCAAGGCAATGACAAAGGTTGAAGACGGCGTATATTCCTACACTCTTGACAAGGATTATACAAAGGTAATCTTCAACGACGGCTCAAATCAGACAAAAGACCTTACATACCCGGGTCACGGCAAAATCTATGACCTTTCAAAGGGTACATGGTCGGATTATGCAGGTGCTCCTTCACAGGGTCCAACTGTTCAGACACCTACAAGCGCAACAACAGCAACAACTGCTACAACAGCAACAACTCCCAGCGGTGAAGGCACAACTGTTTACCTCAACAACGAGGCAGGTTGGGCAACACCGGTAGTTTATATGTGGAACGGCAGTACTGACAGCAACGGCTCATGGCCGGGCGTAAAGATGACAAGCATCGGCGGCAACATCTATCAGTACACCGCATCAAAGTCATATGCAAAATGCATCTTCAGCAACAGCGGTCAGTCACAGACATCAGACCTTACTGCAAAGGACGGCTATATATACAACAACAAGACTAATCAGTGGTCTGTTTATGATACAAGCCCTCTCCAGGTTAAGGAATTTACTGCTGATCCTGCATCAAACATCTACACAGGTACAGATGTACAGCTTTCTGCAACTGCTGCCAATAAGAGCGGCGCAGCAGTAAGCTACAAGTTCTCTGTTACTAACGCACAGGGCGGAACATCAACACTTTCCGACTTCTCTTCTGCTAAGTCAGTAACATGGACTCCTACAGTTGCAGGTGAATACACAATTACATTTGACTTTAAGGACGCAGACGGCAACACAAACAACCGTACAATGACTCTTGAAGTTAAGGACGACTCAGCACTTGTTAAGCCAATCATCAAGAGCGTTACTCCTGCAAACCTTAACCTTATCAAGGTTAACTCAACTGCTACTGTAACAGTTAAGGCAGGCGGCGGTAAGACAGGTACTAACCTTCTTTTCTACAAGTATGTTGTAACTGATCCTAACGGTGTTCAGAACACACCTTACTACACACTCAACAACATTTACACATTCGTTCCTACAATGAAGGGTGAATACAAGGTTAATGTTTATGTACAGAGTTCTGACAACAGCACAATAAACAAGACTTATACTTACACAGCTGCAGACGATGTTACTGAGCCTACAACAGTTGTTGTTCCTACAACTGCTCCTCAGCCAACAACAGTTCAGCCTACAACTGTTAAGCCTACAACTCCACAGCCAACAACTGTTAAACCTACAACTCCTCAGCCAACAACAGTTCAGCCTACAACAGCTCCCGAAAGACTTCGTGGCGATGTTGACGGTGACGGAGATGTAACTGTTATGGACTCAACATATCTTCAGAAGTCAATTGTTGGAATTTCGGATGTTCCGGCTCTCGAAACACTTGACCTCAAAATTTGCGACCTTGACGGTGACGGTACAATCAGTGTTAAGGATGCAACAATCATTCAGAAAATCGTTGTAAACCTTGAATAATCCAAACATTAAGTAAAAGAAAGATTGGAGATATACCTATGACAAGAATAAAGAAGCTGTGCGCACTTGTTCTTGCTGTGATGATGGTTGTAACCGCAGGAGTAATTTCTGTAAATGCAGCTCAGAGTTCCGACTCTGACGCTGTATCTGCGGATACAACAGAAACAGGCATCACAATTCATGTAAGAATGAGTGACGGTACACAGCCATATGTATATTTGTGGAACTCGCTCCCCACAAACAGCGCCATGTCAAAGTCTTACCCCGGTGAGAAAATGACAAAGGGTGACAAGTGGTATAACTACCATGTAGCAGATGTTACAAAGGTAAATGCCATTGTTACAGACGCTAACGGCAAGCAGTATTCTTCGGAGAAAAAACTTGAATCTGCTGCAAGCGCAGACTGGTACTGTGAAAACGGTAAATGGTCAAAATACAACCCTGACGAGCCGGATCCGATTGGCAGCGTTGATATGCGTGAAGAAACAATTTACTTCGTTATGACAACCCGTTTCTATAACGGCGATACAGGCAACGATGTTCACTGCTGGGATGACGGCACAGCCGGCAACGGTGATGACGACCCTGCATGGCGTGGTGACTTCAAGGGTCTTGGCGAAAAGCTCGACTACATCAAGGCTCTCGGCTTCAGCGCAATCTGGGTAACACCTGTTGTTACAAACGGATCAGGCTATGACTACCACGGCTATCATGCTATGGATTTGTCAACAGTTGATGCTCGTTATGAAAGCTCAGACTACACATACGAAGATCTTATTCACGATGCTCACCAGAAGGGCATGAAGATTATTCAGGACGTAGTTCTTCAGCACACAGGTAACTTTGGTGAAGCACACTTCTGTGATCTTTTCACAAAGGATACAACTAAAGACCTTGGCAACCTTCAGGAGTCATTGATTCCTACACAGTATCTTCTTGATACATACGGCCTTAAGTCACCTGAGGAATACTGGGCTCAGAAGCCGGGTGTTCAGTATCAGCAGAGACTTAACCTTATGAAGAATGTTACTTACTCAGGCGACAACGGTAACTCAACCGGTCCTCAGCCTGCAGCTCAGGACTTCTCTATGAATAAGATTTCACAGAGTGATACTTACAACCCGAACAACTACTATCATACAGGCTATTTCCAGAGTCCTAACTATGATGACTGGACAACAAAGTTCAGCCAGATTGCAGGCGACTGCGTTGACCTTAACACAGAGAACCCTGCAGTTGCAGAATATGTTGTAGATTCATATTCAAAGTATATGGATATGGGCGTTGACGGCTTCCGTGTTGATACCGTTCGTCACATTCCGAGAGTATCTCTCAACATTATGTTCAATGATCAGCTTATGGACGCTGCTAAGGCAGCAGGCAAGCCTAACTTCTATATGTTCGGCGAAATCTGCACAAGATACACATCAGTTTGGTATCGTGGCCATGCCGAGGAGTCAACTCCTTACTACACATGGAAAGAGTCTAACTCTAAGTGGGCAGACAGCTGGAACTGGGGCACATCAGCTTCAGACATCAACGACAACATGAACCTCGTTCTTCAGCATTATCTTGAAGAAGATAATTACAACGGTGATATGGATTCTACACAGCCAAAGAGCGACAACGCTTACCTTGACGGTATTACATATCACGGTTCCGACCGTTCTATGGCATCAGGCATGGATGCAATTGACTTCCAGATGCACAGAATGTTCGGTAGCGCTAAGAACGCTTATAACTTCGCTATTAACAACGACCAGTATTACAATGATGCAACATACAGCGTAATGTATGTTGATTCACACGACTATGCTCCTGAACAGCCGGATGAAACAACTCGTTTCACAGGCGGTACACAGACATGGGCAGAGAATATGGATCTTATGTTCACATTCCGTGGTATTCCTTGCGTATACTATGGTTCAGAAGTTGAGTTCAAGAAGGGTGAGCTTATTGATAAGGGTACACTTATTTCTCTTGAAAACTCAGGTCGTGCATACTTCGGTGATTATCTTGAGGGTACTGTAAACGCTACTGACTTCAGTGAGTACACAGCATCAGGCACTGTTGCTGACACTCTTGCAAGCCCGCTCAGTAAGCACCTTTCAAAGGTTAATGCTATTCGTCGTGCTATCCCCGCTCTCCAGAAGGGACAGTACACAGCATCAAGCGCATATGTAACAGGCGGTGATATGTCTTATGTTCGCCGTTATACTGACGACAACACAGACAGCCTTGCACTCGTTTCAATTTCTTCAGGTGCAACATTCAAGAACATTCCTAACGGCAAGTATATTGACGCTGTTACAGGTGATGTTAAGTATGTTACTGACGGTACACTTACAGTTCCGGAACTTGCTAAGGCTAACATGAGAGTTTATGTATGCTGCGCAAGCGGATTTACAGGTATCGACGGTCAGATCGGCGGAGATTCTGCTTACGCTAAATAATGCGGAATATTCCACACTCAACACGATTCTGATTCTGTAATCAAAATTAATTACGGCACTCCGAGTAAAATCGGGGTGCCGTTTTTTTGTTATTTTATTTGTTCGTAATATTTTACAAAATATGCTTATAATAAAAGTGTATCCGAAGTGTTATGTCAGCTTAAAAATGCTTGACAAAAAATCTTTTGAACGAAAATACAAATATTCCACGCTTAAATATTTCCATGATATTCTCGGTATAGAATAACAATCGGGTAGCAGAAGTTTACATTCAGTAAACTGTTACCCGATTGTTCTCATATATTTTTTATTGTTATAATCTGCACTCAAAAATTTCGTTGGTGTCGGAAAACCCATGAGATTTATACCATTCTGCCGAATTTTCGCTTGGCCATGCAAAGACAAGTTCGCAGTTGATTGATGAAAGGTAGTTCTTTACATAATCGAGCAGTCGAGTGCCGATACCCTTGCCACGATATTCTTCAAGCGTGAACACCTTTGTGAGATACGCAATAAATTCACGCTTTGCATTCGGGGTGGGAATTGTCGGAATAAGATATACAAACATTGCCGAAAGAATTTTCGCATTCTCATCTTCCGCAACGAAGATTTTATATTCCTTGTTTGTGTATAAAAAGGCAACGAACTCCTCGATAAATACCGATTTTGTCACACCGTCAGTGTTATGTTCACCGTAAGTTTCGTCGTCCTCAACAGCATGTGTCCATCTCATTTCCGCAAGCTGAACGAAATCTCTGTCCTGAACCTCTCTTATTACCATGCTATCACCTCATCAAATTATTTTCAACTTAAGTATAACACAGATTTCTGCGATTACAAGTATGCAATTCGTCAGTATTCGCTCTCGATTCCACTCATCGCAGTTATTCATTTGGTATTGTTCCTTGGGTATTTTTCTCTTAGTCTTTTTCTATGGGTATTATCAGGCTTCAAATTCTGAAGGGGACGGGTTCAAATTCTGAAGGGGGGAGGTGTAAATTCTGAACCCCATGGGTGTAATATTTGAAGTAGGGGGTGCAGTATTTTACTTGGGGTATGAAGTGATATTCGCAGAGTGTGTCATTGCAGATTATGAGGTGGCAGAGTTTTCGTTTTTGTAATATTCGACAAGGTTGTCCCTGCAGAAACCTTCGTCATAAAAATTCGGGTTGATCGAGAACAGATAGGACGATGACTGAATCTTGCCGTATTTGCCGACCGTGAAACCGCCCGATTTGGTAATGATTTTTCTTTTGCAAAGGAATTTTATGCTTTCCCTAACGGTGTTGTCGGAGATTGCACAGGCCTCTGCAATGGTGTGTATTGACGGATAACAGGTGTTCGATTCGTCACAACATTTGAGTATGTAGCATAAAACAGCGAACTGTTGCGGTTTTAGATTGAGGTCAAACACCTCGTTTGGTACTATAAAAAAGTTTGTCATAAAATCGCCTCCGCTTATAAGCTCAAAAGGCGAAAAAATGTATATTTTAATGCAATTTTTGAAAAATTTAACAGAGTTTTTTTATACGGCAAATAATAAAGATAATTTTAGTTATTGTTTTCACAATTCAGTAGGTGATCCGATGAACACTTGCAAGTAACGGTACAAATTTTATGGTAAATTAAATTATATAAATGTTGGAAATTTACCGTTACATTAGAATACACAATTTTCATCACATCATAACATACACATAAAACAAATAATTTCATCAAGGCGGGCGTCCAATGAACGCCCCTACGGCTTGTTTTATGTTTGCACATAAAACAAAGGGCGAACACGGTTCGCCGCTACATTGAATGGTGCAGACGGTGGCAATGTTACGCTCGGGCATAATATGTTTTGCATTACAGAAAAACTATCTTCACGAACAGAGAGCGATTAGCACAAAGCAAATCTCGGGAGTCATAACTTTGGTTATATTAAACTGTCTACACGAATGGAGAGCGAGGCACTCGTATGCACAGGGGAATATTAGCACAAAGCAAATCTCGGGAGTCGTAACTTTGGTTATATTAAACTGTCTACACGAACAGAGTGCGAGGCACTCGCATGCTTGACAATTTTAGGGTTGCGATATATAGTATAGTCAAGGGAAGAGATTAACGGCAAACGCCGTAAAAATTGTGGGGTGAGCAGATGAAAATAACACTTAATCCCGACAAAGAAACAGTAAAGACAGTTAAAGAGGGCTTGAAGAGGACAGGCGGTTACTGCCCGTGCAGAATTCAGCGTACAGAGGAATACAAGTGTATGTGCAAGGAATTCAAGGAGCAAATTGCCGATCCCGATTTTGAAGGCTTTTGTCATTGTATGCTTTACTACAAATCTAAAGATTAAAATAACCGAACAGGAGGATTGTTATGGAAATAGAGCTTTACAAAGAAACTTTTGAGCAGGAGGTTTTGCAGTCGGATATCCCCGTGCTTGTAGACTTTTGGGCAACATGGTGCGGTCCGTGCAAGATGATTGCCCCGATTGTGAAAGAAATCGCTGACGAATATGACGGCAAAATTCTTGTCGGCAAGGTTAATGTTGACGAAGAACCCGACCTTACAATGCAGTATAATGTGTCGAGTATCCCGACTCTTATGGTGTTCAAAAACGGTCAGCTTGTCAACAAGGCAGTAGGTTATCGTGAAAAGGACGAAATTCTTAAAATGCTCAAGTAAATATACCGACTATAACACAAAACCGTGTGTACAGAAAAAGTACACACGGTTTTTTTATTACCTGATTCGGGAAAGGTGGCTTGCTGTTAGGGGGGCAGGTGAAGGTCTTTGCTGAATGATTTTAGGAGAAAAATTATTTTTCGAAAAATATTTTTGAAAATTGCATTAAAGTATGCAATTTTTTTGAATTTTGCAGGTATAAGTGAGGGGCGTTGATAAAGCCTCTCGAAAAACGGAGGTGACGAGATATCAGAAAATTGACAGGTAGAGAAAAGAAGTTTTGCAGTTTATTTCTCGGTTCGGGAAATTCCGAGCTTGCCGCAGAAAAGGCAGGCTACACGGGGGATTGTGAGCAGAAGGGGGAAGAGCTTATCTGCCGTCCCGAAATTTCAGCCGAGCTTGAACGGCTGTCACGGCTAAGAGAAAAATCCCTTGCCAACATGGCGGCGGCAGGGTATCAGCGGTTGGCTTTCGGAAGCATTTGCGATGCAATTTCTTTGCTTTACAAAAGTGATCCGAGCAAGGAGGATCTTGAGGGCATGGATCTGTTCCTTGTGTCGGAGATTAAAAGACCGAAGGACGGTTCAATGGAAATCAAGTTTTTTGACAGGCTAAAGGCACTTGAAAAACTCGGTGCCGGCGGAGAGCATGAAACAGGCGCCAAACAGCTTTTTGACGCCATTTCAAACAGCGCAAGGGCGGTGAATGACAAGGAAAATGGAAATTAAAGCTTTTTCTAAAAAACAGCTTACCGTGCTTTCGTGGTGGAACAGGGAGTCGGCTTTTCGTGACAGGGACGCAATCATCTGTGACGGTGCTGTGCGCAGCGGAAAGACATTTTGTATGTCGCTGTCGTTCATTTTGTGGAGCTTTTACGATTTTGCAAATTCGGACTTTGCACTTTGCGGAAAGACAATCCGTTCTTTAAGGCGAAATATGATTACGCCCGTGATTCCGATTTTGAAATCACTCGGTTTTAAGTGTGAAGAAAAGCTGTCGCAGAATATTTTGACCGTGAGCGTTAACGGAGTGATGAACAGGTTTTATCTTTTCGGAGGCAAGGACGAGTCATCCGCATCACTTATTCAGGGCATGACGCTTTCGGGTGTGCTTTTTGACGAGGTTGCGTTGATGCCGAGGTCGTTCGTTGAACAGGCATTGGCGAGATGTTCCGTGTCGGGTTCAAGATTTTGGTTTAACTGCAATCCCGAATTTCCTGAGCATTGGTTCTACCGTGAGTGGATTAAAAAGTGCGGTGACAAAAATGCGTTGTATCTGCACTTTACAATGCAGGACAACCCGTCTTTGAAGCCCGAGGTTATCAAGAGGTATGAAAGTCTGTATTCGGGTGTGTTTTACGAGAGGTTCGTAAAAGGCAGATGGGTAGCCGTTTTCGGTGCGGTTTATCCGTTTATGGACAATGAAAGGATGTACTGCGATATTCCGTCAGATATTGAAAGCTGGGCGGTATCGTGCGATTACGGCACTGTGAATCCCGCATCATTCGGTTTGTGGGGCAGAAAAAACGGTGTGTGGTACAGGGTTGACGAATACTACTTCAACTCACGCACTCAGGGCTTTCAAAAGACCGACGAGGAGCATTATGACGGACTTGAAAAGCTGATTGACGGGCGGAAAATCGAATGTGTGATTGTCGATCCGTCCGCCGCAAGCTTTATTGAGGTTATAAGGAGACACGGAGAATACACGGTTGTGTCGGCTGAAAACAATGTTATCAACGGCATAAGACAGACTTCGCAGGCTTTGAAGGACAGAAAAATCAGAATCTGCAAAAATTGCAGAGCCGCAAGAAGGGAATTTTCGCTTTACCGTTGGGACGGCTCGGGGCGCAGTGACGCACCTGTTAAGGAAAACGACCATGCAATGGACGACATAAGATATTTTGTCGCCACGAAAATTTACGGTTGTGACGGATTCTTTGCCGTTGCAACCAAAAGACAGGAGGAAACAGCTTGAGGCTTGGCAGAAAAAATAAAAAGACCGAGAGCATAAAGACGGTGCAGACCGTTTTGAGAGAAACGAGAAATAATTCGCCGATTTTCTCACGATTTGCCGTTCAGACGAGAACGGAAAGGGAGCTGTACACAACTTTGCGTGAGTCTGTGCCGATTATTGATGCGGCACTCTGCAAAATTATCAGACTTATCGGCGGATTCAAAATTGTGACTTCATCGGCTGAAAGTCAGAAGATTGCCGACAGCTTTGTTAAAAATGTCCGCACAAACGGTGAAATGACGGGACTTGAAAGTTTTGTACTTTGCTATCTTGATTCGCTTCTCACCTACGGACAGGCGGTCGGTGAGATTGTTCCCGATAGTGACGGAAACGGAATTTGTGCATTGTACAATGCAAGCCTTGATGATGTTGAAATCAGAGCGGATTCTTCTCCGCTGAAGCTTGCGGTTTACACACTCGGCAACGGTACAGCCGAAAAACCTAAGCATCCGGAAAGGATTTTTGCAACCCTGCTTAATCCAAAGCCGGGTACGGTGTGCGGTACTTCCATACTCAGCGGTCTGCCGTTTGTCAGCTCAATACTTTTGAGGATTTTTGAGTCGGTAAAAACAAACTGGGAGAGGGTTGGCGATATCCGTTTTGCGGTTACTCTCAATCCCGATTCAAACGGTTCGGCTGTGAGCAGAGAAAATGCACAGGCGGTTGCCGATGAGTGGAAAAAGGCGATGAGAAGCGACAGCGTGTGTGATTTTGTGTCGGTCGGCGATGTCAGCATTAAGGTTATCGGTGCTGAAAGCGATATGCCCGACTGCGACATTCCCGTAAGGCATATTCTTGAGCAGATTATTGCAAAGCTTGGTATTCCGCCGTTTCTGCTCGGTATTTCGTGGTCGAGTACGGAGAGAATGAGCGAACAGCAGGCGGATATCCTCACAAGCGAGCTTGCCTACTACCGCACCGTGCTTGAACCCGTGATTACAAAAATTGTGTCGGCTCATCTTAAAATGTGCGGTTATAACGACAGCTTTAAGATTGAGTGGGACAAGATTAATCTTCAGGATGCGGTTGAGCTTTCTCAGGCAAGACTTAACAATGCAAATGCGATGAACATTGAAAGACAGATTGGAGCGGATGTGCAGAATGAAGGATAACAAACTTATTAAAAGCGGTGTTTCGGGCGTTGTTGACGGTGAAAATCAGACTGTCGGCGATGATGAACTCGAACTGATTAACCGCTTTACAAGGCGAAATCTTGCAAAAAATGAGGTGTATGCGTTTTCGGTTGTGCTGTGTGACAACGATGTTGACCGTGACGGCGAACGCTTTACAACAGATTCGCTTTATGAGCTTGAAAAGCTTTTTGTCGGCAAGACGGGAATTATTGACCACAATCCGAGTGCCAAAAATCAGACGGCAAGAATTTTCAGCTGTAAGGTTGAGAAAATTGACGGTCAGAAAACGGCTTTGGGTGACGATTACTACAGGCTCAAGGCAAGGGCATATCTTCCCGTTTGTGAGAGCAACAGGGATATTATCCTTGCGATTGACAGCGGAATTATCAAGGAAGTAAGCGTTGGCTGTGCCGTTGGCAGGGTTGTGTGCAATGTGTGCGGTGAGGACATCTCGATGTGTACTCACAAAAAGGGCGAGGTTTATGGCTCAAAGCTTTGTTGCGGTGAACTTGTGAACCCGTATGACGCATACGAATGGAGCTTTGTTGCCGTGCCGTCACAAAAGAGGGCAGGCATTACGAAAAGTCACAAAATTTTTGGAAAGGAAAATGATATGGAGAAAATTCTTAAAGCCATTGAAAACAAAAAGGCTTTTGCACTTGATGAGAGCGACAGCAGAAAGCTGTGCGAATATATTGACGGGCTTAAAAAGTCGGCTAAGGACGGTGTGCTGTACCGTGAAAGCCTTACCCGTGATGTTGTGGGGCTTGCCGCTTTTGTTCAGCCTGACATTTCGGGGGAAACAATGGAGAGCGTTGCAAAGAGCATGACAATTGAACAGCTCAGAGAATTTAAGTCAGCATTTGAAAAGAAAAAGAAAGCAGCTTTTGAACCTGTTCCGCAGCTTTACTGCAAGCAGGACAAGAGAAATAACACCGTGGAAAACGGTCAGTTCAGTATTTAACGGAGGTATTATTATGAATGTAAATTTTAACGGATTCGGCGAAAATGCCGCAACATTTATTGCAGACAAAACAATTACGGAGGCAGGCGTGCCTGTTAAGATGAAGGACAACGGCACTGTTGCAAAATGTGACGCAAGCGAGAACTTTTGCGGTGTGTGCGTAAGCGTGAGAGGCGGTTATGCGGTTGTTCAGCTTTCGGGCTATGTAAAGGTTAAGAGCGACAAGAAAATCGCCGTCGGCTACAAAAAGCTTTCTGCAACGGCAGTCGGCGGCGTGTCGGTTACAACAACCGGCAGAGAGTACCTTGTGCTTGACTCAACAGACACATCAGTCGGATTTATTCTTTGATAATGGGAGGAAGATATTATGGCAAATTTTGAAAATATTACAATTGAAAAGGGTATGTATCAGACAAAGGGCGGAATTTCGGGCGCACTTGAAAAGCTTGATCCGTCAGAAAATTACAGAGGTACTGCACTTGAGGGACTTGACGCATTTTCCCGTCAGCTCAAACGCTTTGATATTAAGGTTAAGGGCAGAAACAGCGACTGTGTTGAAAAGTTTTTTCAGAGTTCAAACTCTGCGGCACTTTTCCCCGAATATGTGAGCAGAGCCGTTATGCAGGGCATGGAGAGAGCGGATATTCTCCCAAATCTTGTGGCAACCGTGACAGACATTGAGGGTATGGATTACCGCAGTATTGCATCTGTTCCGAGTGAGGATGACAAGAGTCTTAAACTCGTCGGCGAGGGTGCAAAGATTCCGCAGACTGAGGTTAAGACAAGAGAAAACCTTGTTAAGCTCCACAAGCGTGGCAGAATGCTTGTTGCATCATATGAGGCACTTCGCTTTCAGCGTCTTGACCTCTTTACCGTAACACTCAATCAGATTGGCGCATATATTGCAAGAGCACAGCTTAAAGATGCGATTGATGTGCTTGTGAACGGTGACGGCAATGAAAATCCCGCCGGCACACTTAATGTTGCAACAGGCGGCAAGGTTACATATGAGGACCTTTTAAAGCTCTGGACAGAGCTTGCTCCGTATGAACTCAACACAATTCTTGCGTCAACTCCCGAAATGCAGAAGATTCTTTCGCTCTCTCAGCTTCAGGATTCAAACGCAGGTCTTGATTTTCAGGCTACGGGCAGAATGATTACACCTCTCGGTGCAAGCCTTCTTCACACTCCCGAGCTTGAGGGGGGTAAGATTATCGGTCTTGACAAAAACTGTGCGCTTGAAATGGTTCAGGCAGGCGGTGTTGTTACAGATTACGACAAGCTTATTGACCGTCAGCTTGAAAGAGCCGCAGTTACCTGTACCGCCGGTTTTTCAAAAATCTTTACAGAGGCGTCAAAGGTGATGAGCTGTTAAGGAGGGATTGCCTTGAACATTGCAAACATTACAAAGCGTTTTGCCTTATACAGCGGTATTGACGGTGCTGAAGCATACAAATGGAAGAGCATTGTTGACGATGCCGTGGTGTATGTTAATTCGATTGTTACGAAGGGAAATCTTTCGGAAGATGATGAATTAAGACTTGAAAACCTGTGTGCCGTTTACGCTTTTAAGTTGTATTCCCTTTGCAATGATGACAGCATTTCTTCTTTTTCCGCAGGTGATTTGAAAATTTCATCATCTGCGGACGGCGAAAGCCGTGCTGAAAAGCTGTGGAGGGAATATGCCGACAAGTCGCAGGACCTTATCGGCAGAGAAAAATTTTTGCTTGGGGTGATATGATGAATATTTCACCGTCTATCGGGAAAATATTAAACAGATACGGCTGTGATGTTACCGTTAAAAACGGCGGTAAATCGGTTAGGACAAAGGCCTTTATTTCACCTTTGAGATACAACAGCAATCAGAATTATGACAGTGTACGGCATAAACTGGGTATGAGAAAAACAAAGCTGTTTTTATTTATTGCACCGCCCGATGTTCTGCTTGATTCGGAAAAAAGCGTAATAGAAAGTGAAAACGGTAAATATACTGTTAAAAGGTGCGAAAAATATTATGTGAAGGACAATCCGATTTATGTAAGGGCTGTTCTGTGTGCATACAGAGAAGAAACGAGGGATGATTTTGAATCGAATTGAGAAACAGGTTGACCGTATTATTGCAGGATTAAAAGTAAATGAGGCTTTGAAAAATGTCAGATTTATAAGAGAATACGGCTCTGATGAAGCACCGTCACCCGTGAACGGAATGATTGCCGTTGTGTCGGTGAGAGATATGTCAACGGAGAAAAGTTATATCGGCGGATACCTTTCGCCGTCTATCAAGGGTGAAAGCTACAATGCAGGAGTTGAAATCAGGGTGTATGCTCCTGCAACCGAGAACGGAAGCGGTCTTTCGGAAGTGGTAAGTGAAATTCTTCTCGGACTTAAAACTGCCGATGCGGAAAAGACGATTACCCACAGCGAGGCGGCGTCAATTGAATTTGATCCCGATATGAACGCAATTTACAGAACGGTGAGTTTTAATATGGAATTCTGTCTTTGCGAGGAGGTTTAAATGGACGGCTTTGAATTTGAAAATTGCGGAAATGCCATGCTGAAATGTGAGGGGAAAATTCTCGGCGGCGTTGAAAAGGCAACCTGTACAAGAAAGAACTCCTTCACGGAAATTAAGGAATTTTTCAATGACAAGCCCGTTGAAAGGATTGTTTCAAATGAATGGGAACTTACCTTTGTGATGAAGATTACGGATAAAACTCCGTTTTTGGAGCGTGACAGCTTTAAGAGTCTTGAACTTGACCTTGCAAAGAAGAAAATCATTTACACGGATTGCAAAGTGCTTGAATTTTCAAGCGTTACTCAGGGCAGCGGAAGTATTCTTGCAACCGTGAAAATCAGTGCCGACGAGAGGAAAATTATATGAATGATAAAAATTCAGACGAACTTTACAGGCTTGCGGAGTCTGAGAACGGCGGTAAAGATACCGAAATGTTCGGTGAATTCCTTGAAAGGGAAAGCCGTCGTTACAGTCGCAGACTTGACGAAGAAGAGGAGGCGAAAAGCCTATGAAACCGGTGCCGATGAAATTCGGTGAATATGTGTGGCATCACAATCCGCAGAATATCAGCTTTGAATGTGACAGGAGCGTTGCAGAAATGAAAAGTCCGTTCGGCGAATCTTCCGTTCAGGATATGGGGCGGAAGAATATGAAAATCAGCGGTTCGGGACAGCTGTACGGCGAGGATTGTGCAGAACAGTTTGAAAGGCTGTTTGAGGTGTTCAGAAACAGCGGAAAGGAAGTGCTTTCCGTGCCGAACCTGCCGAGCATTTATGCTGTGTTTGAAAAGCTTGAAATAAAGGGCGAGCCAAAGCCGAATGTGCTTGAATACAGCTTTGTGTTCCGTGAGGTTATGGAAAAAAAGCAGAAAACGGTAATTACATATTTTGACTGTGAAAACGGACAAACCCTGTGGGATGTTGCATACAAAACAGGGGTGAAAATTGACGAGCTTGTGCGACTGAATCCCGATGTTAAGTTTCCAGATGAAAACCTCGGAACAAGGAGGGTTAAGCTGTGCTGACTTTCTTTTTTACTGATAAAAACGGCAAAAGGTGTGAAATTAAAAATGTTCTCACGGCAGAAATTTCGGCAGATGTAGATGTGCCTGCCGATGAGCTTGTGATGACTGTGCCATATGACGAGAAGTTCGGAAATGCCGATATGCTTGAGGCTTATGACGGCAAGTCGCTTGTGTTTGTGGGACAGGCTGACGAGATTGTCAGTATTGTGAGAACCGACGGTGCGATTGTAAGGCTGAGTGCAAGAAGTCTTGCCGGAAGGCTTCTCGACAATGAGGCAGAGCCTGTTACATATGTGAACCCGGCGGCAAAGTTCATTTTTGAAAGGCATTTAAAGCCGTTCGGAATTGTCGGATATGACGGTGACGAACATCCGTTTATGGGCACAATCAAAATTGAAAAGGGTATGACCGAGTGGCAGGTGCTTGAAAAATTCTGCAACGGCAGATACGGCAAAAGTCCGAGAATTACGGGTGCGGGATTTGCTTTGATGTGCGGAACTTACGGCGGTGCAAAGCCGATTGTGTTCGGCAGAAACGGAGTAGGCTACACATCTCTCCGTGAGTACATAAAGCCGTGCAAGGTGATTTCGCAGGTGAAACTACGCACCGAGGAATACGGCGGTTACAAGAGCGTTATAAGCAACAAATGTGTTGCCGACAGGATTAAAAGGGTGAGATATGTAAACGCTTTTCTCGACAACAATGCGGTAAAAACAGCCGACAGGATGATTGAAAACGGCAACAGGCAGAGCTTTGAAATAATACTTGAATGTGCAGAATGTCTGTGTGGAGTTGTCGGCAGAAGGGCTGTGATTAATGACTCTCTCATCGGGAAAAGAGAGGGCTTGATTGTGAAAAGCATTAAATATTCACTTGGGAAAAACGGTGAAAGCACAACGGTTGTGCTTGGAAAGGAGAACGGCGATGTGGCTGATGAATTACATAACTAAAAATTCGATTACCGCCCCGAAAGCCGAAAAGGGCGGTGTGAAAAGTTCGGGAAACACGGTTTCGGTGGATTCCTCGGAAGAACACAGGGGGATAAAATGTTGCGTGCCGTATGGCTTTGCAAGCGTTGTTCCCGTGGGAGAGTCGGCGGTTGTTTTGCCGCTTGCTAACGGTGAAGTGAGTCTTGGCGTGCTTGCAAAAAATGTTGAACTTGATGAGGGCGAGGTTATGCTCTCGTCAAAGGGCGGAGCGAGTATTGTGCTGAAAAATGACGGCAGGGTTCTTATCAACGGCAAGGCGGTGTAGTATGAGGGATACGATGATTAAAAACGGTGATATCGTTATCGGCTCTTCGGGCAATACGGTATTGCTTGAGGGGAGTGACGCAAAATTCCAACAGGCTGTGCTTTGCATTTCGGCAAAACTCGGCGGATTTGTCTATGACAGAGATTTCGGTTCAAAGGTGCTTTTGCAGGACAAAACACTCTCGGCAAAGCAGACTGAACTGCTTGCCAATGAATCGCTTGCAAAAATGAAAAATACCTATGCAAGCGTTAAGTCGGTTGGCAGACAGATTACGATTGACCTTACGGTTGACGATATTACAAGGGAGGTGCAGATAAATGGAAACCTATGATGAAATTTACGGCAGAATGAAGAATGCCTATGAGTTGGAAACGGGTGACAGCTTTAACGAGGTGAGCGACATTGCAATCAGGCTCAAGGTGCTTGCCGGCGAGATTTTTAAGCTGCAGACGAACCTTGAATGGTGGAAAAGACAGATGTTTGCAGTGAGCGCAAGCGGTGAATGTCTTGATAAACTCGCATCGCAGAGAGGTATTGAACGCAAAAAGGCGATGAAGTCAACGGGCGAAATTACCTTCAATATTTCTCAGCCGTGCAGTCACGATATTGTAATTCCAAAGGGGTGCGTTGTGGCTACTGCCGACCTTGTGCCGGTACGATTTGTTACGACCGAGGATGAAGAAATCAGCGCCGGCAACACGCTTGTGAGTGTTTATGCCGAGGCTGAACAGGCGGGAAGTAACGGTAATATCGGGCTTGGCTATGCGGTTGTTCCCGTGAGTGTGCCGACAGAGATTGAAACGGTTACAAACCGTGAGAAATTTACGGGCGGTTGCGATGCCGAAACGGACGATGAACTTCGCAAACGCATAAGAGATACATATATAAACACCTCCAATGGCACGAATGCGGCATATTACGAACAGCTTGCACTCACGGTTGACGGTGTTGCAAAGGCGAGTGCCGTCGGCAAAGCGAGGGGCGTAGGTACGGTTAATGTCTATGTTACGGGTGCGGATGCATCATTGGGTACGAATGTTGTTGCAAAGGTTCAGTCGCTTTTGGAAAAGCAGAGAGAGCTTAATGTTGATGTTATTGTGTCGAATGCCCAGCGTACCGCCTGCAATATGAGTGTTGTTGCCTATGCGGAGGACGGATATTCTTCAGGTGAAGTCAAGGAGTTGCTCAAAAATGCCTTTGCGGAATATGTGAATTCAATCCCTATCGGCGGAACATTCAGATTGTCGGAACTCGGTGCAAGACTGATTGACACGGGTTGTATAACCAACTACAACTGGAACACGGATATGCAGGATGTGACGGTGGCAAAGTCGCAATGTTTTACTGTCGGTACAGTTACGATTGGGGTGAAGTGATGAACAGCTTTGATTCGATGAAAACCAAATTAGAATGTACAGGGCTTTACAAAGTTACGGCAAAATCAAATATCAGAGCGGAACTTTTGGCATATGCGGAGGGTTTGAACACGGAATTTGATATGCTCAAAACTATGGAACGGGAGTTGTTTATTGACACAGCGGAAAACTGCGGAATTACCGAAAGGGAAAGATTTGTCGGTAAAATCAATGCCGATTATCCGCTTGAAAAACGAAGGAAAATGCTTAAAATATCTGAGCAGAAGGTCGGCGGAAAATGCACTCCCGACGATTTCAAAAGAATTGTCAGAGGTTACGGTGTGGAAAATTTTACAATTGCTGAAGCTCCCACAAGAAACCGTGTGGATATTAAAATTTCGGATACAAAAACAGACGCAGAGAAGAAGCTCATAGAAAAGCGTGTGAAAGCAGATTTTCCGTTACATCTTAATGTGATAATTTCTTATGTAAATGCATAAAATCCTGATTAAAATTTTAATCAAGCTATGCTAATAAATTTTGCAGCTTTGCAAAACCATTCAAATAATTAAATAACCATGACCAAAAATAAAAATGACAAGTTGAAAAATCTCAGCTTGTCATTTTTCTGTTTGTGTATTTTATTTTTCAGTATAAACTTTTTGTTGACTTTATTTGTGTGTGGATGTACAATGTATAACAAATGATATATAACTAATGTTATTAAACGGAGTGATAATATGCCGCCAAAGCCAAAGTTCGGCAAAGCTGAAATTATAAATGCAGGATTGACGATTGCTAAAAATGAGGGATTGGATCAAGTGACTGCAAGGTCAATAGCCAAAACGCTCGGAAGTTCGGTTTGTCCTGTGTTTTCGTATTTTGATAATATGGAACATCTCAAAAACGAAATAGTTGTTGCCGCAAAAGCAGAATATAAAAAATATGTCAAAAAAGGTCTTTGCGAAGATGTTGCTTTTAAAGGGGTCGGCAAACAGTACATACTTTTTGCTGTGCAAGAGCCGAAACTTTTCAGACTTTTGTTTATGAGTGAAAAGGAAAGTGTTCCGAATTTGTCGAGTATTCTTCCTGAAATAGATGAAAGTTATGAGCAAATACTGAACTCAATAGTTGACGGCTACGGATTTTCAACTGAAAAAGCGGAATGGCTCTACAAACATCTGTGGATTTATACGCACGGAATTGCCACGCTTTGTGCCACTAAGATGTGTCGGTTTACAGATGATGAAATAAGCAAAATGATGACTGAGGTGTGCAAATCTCTGATTGTTACCCTTATGAGAGGTGATATCTGATGATTGAAGTTAAAAATTTGACAAAATATTACGGCAAAGGCGAAAGCAGATTTAAGGTGTTGGATAACATAAATTTAAAAATTGCACAAGGGGATTTTGCCGTAATTCTCGGCGCTTCGGGTTCGGGAAAGTCAACATTACTGAATGTTCTTTCGGGACTTGAAAAAGCCGACAGCGGAGAAGTTTGTTTGGACGGAAAAGATATTTGCAGTATGAGTGAAAGCGAACGCACAAAATTTCGCAGAGATAATGTAGGCTTTATTTTTCAGCAGTACTATCTTTTGCCGAATATGAATGTCGATAAAAATGTCCGTATGGGTGCAGATTTGGCGTCAAACAGCGATTACAGAAAAATTATAAGTGCCGTCGGACTTGATGACAAAGTTAAAAAATATCCCGGAGAACTTTCGGGCGGAGAGCAACAGCGAGTGGCAATTGCCAGAGCGCTTGCCAAAAAGCCTACCGTGTTGTTCCTTGATGAGCCGACAGGTGCGCTTGATGAAAAAACAGGCAGACAGGTGCTTGATGTGATTACAAAATTGCAGTCGGAACAGGGATTTACGATGATTATGGTAACGCATAACATTAATATTGCCGAAATGGCGAATACGGTGATTAAGGTGAGTGACGGAAAAATTGCCGAAGTGTATAAAAATGATGTGCGTAAATCTGCATTTGAAATAGGTTGGTGATTTTGTGGTTGTCGGAATAAAAGATATAGTAAAAATGGCGGCTATCTCTGTTGTGTCATTATGTGCCGTGTTTGTGTGTGCTTTATTTGTGAATTACGGCATTGATATTGCGTCGGTTGAAGCGCTTATAACAACCCCCGAAGCACAAATGATGTATGATACGCAGATTGCAACATCAAAAGTGATTGTAGGTGCATCGGGCGGCAGTCTTGCATTTACTTCGGTCATTCTCTTGATTTTCTACATTAAAAATTACATAGACAGTCACGGCAAAGAGCTTGGTATATTAAAAGCTTTGGGATATTCCGAGATCAGCATTGCCTGCCGCTTGTGGGTGTTTGCCTTGAGCGTGTTTGTGGGAACTTCTCTCGGTTATGCCGTTGCAAGTGTGTATATGCCTCGACTGTACGAACTTCAAAATAATCTTAGCCTTTTTCCCGAATTTAGTCCGAAATTTCACTTTGAAGTTTTGGTTATTCTCGTGATTTTGCCGACTGTATTTTTTGCGTTGATTTCAATTTTTTATGCTTTTGTAAAGTTGAAAATGCCTGCGGTCAATATGCTGAAAGGAATTGAAAAACAGCCGAAAAAAGTTAAAAAGGTTAAAGTCGATGATTTTAGCTTCTTAAAAGATATGAAGAGAAATACCCTGAGAAGCAGAAAAATACTGGCGTTTTTTGCAGGATTTTCAGCGTTTTGTTTTTCGGCAATGTTGCAGATGTCGGCATCTATGGGCGAATATGCGAGCGATGAAATGGGATTTATTGTGCTGTTGATAGGTCTTACGCTTGCATTTGTGACCTTGTATTTGTCGCTGTCAAGCGTGGTAAAGGCTAATCAAAAGACAATTGCCATGATGAAAGTTATCGGCTACTCGCAAAAAGAGTGTGCAGATTCAGTGATTAATTGCTACAGACCGATTGCGGCTGTCGGCTTTGTTATAGGCTCGTTATATCAGTATTTGCTGATGAATACGATGGTCAATGTGGTGTTTTCCGATTTGCTCGGAGTTAAACCCAAGTATAGCTTCGATTGGAATAGCTTTTGGATTACACTTGTGCTTTTTGTAGTAATCTATGAGGGCGCAATGATGTTCTTTTCACACCAAATAAAAAATCAGTCCGTAAAATCCGTTATGCAGGAATAAAAAACCGCTCTCATATTCGAGAGCGGTTTTTAGGTTAATTCAAAATATATGTCAACTGTAATTGACAATTTGTTCAAGGGAAAAGAGAAGTGTGCCACTTGATTTTGTATCGGCTGTTATCTTTTCATCAAAACCGTTTTCAGAGAACAATGCATAATAAAACTGTGTCTTTTCCTTCAATGGTGTTAATTTTGCAAGTGTGTTCAGATATTCTGCATAGGTAAATGCTTCTTTTTTGAATTTGCATTCCCCAACTAAATAATTTTCTGCTTTTTGGTCGATACATAAAATATCTATTTCTGTTTCTCCGATTCTAAGTCCGTTTGTTGTGTTTTTATCCCTTATTGTTGTCTTACCTGTCCACCGTCCCATTTTGGAATATCGGAACGGCAGTTCGTTATTTTTCTGCATTTTCCGAACAAACTCACGGCATACATCTTCAAATGCGACTGATGCAAATTTATGGAGTTCAGGCTTTACAATATATTCGTAAACGCCGTCAACATCGCCGTCCTCAAGCTGTGAAAAATTTGCAAAACCGAATGCATACCAGAATCGGAAGAAGTTATCTGTTAATTTATATGTTCCTCTGTTACCGTTTGCCTGTTCTTTTATCTTTGCATCAACAGAAAATTCTCGTTCTACAATGCCGAGTTCAATCAGATTTTTTAAATAAACGCTTGTTTTGGAAGTATCCTCAATGAGTGACTTTTGACTGATATTGTTTAAAGTTGTATTTCCAAGTGCTACCGCTTCAATGATAGAGTTATATACAGGCGTTTCCCGAAGTTCCTGATGAAGAAGAAAATCAACCTCGCTGTATAGAACACAACCTTTGGTCAAAATATTTTGTTTAATATTTTCTTCAATAGTTAGTTTCGGATTCCATTGCCTTAAATAGTGGGGGATACCGCCAAGAACAGAATAAGCAATAACTTTGTCCCGTTCGGAATATGCGGTAAAGAATTTAGCTGCATCGTAAAATCCCATTTCTTTCATTTTGTAAATTCCGGTAGCACGACCGTAGAGCGGATTTTTTTCGGCAAGAATTTCCTTTTCAATAAAACTCATTGCACTGCCGCACAAAACAATCATAACATTTGAATCCCGAAGTTGTGTATCCCACAAATTTTGCAGAATAGAAGGAATGCTCTTGTTCCCTTTGCACATATACGGGAATTCATCTATGATAAAGAGTTTCTTTTTATCCCCATACGGCAAATCGAGAACAGCGCCGAAAGCTTTTTCCCAATCGGCAAATTCGGTAATGTAGTTTTTTGCGGGAATGTTTTCTTTTAATATTTGTTTTGAAAATTTTTGAAGTTGCACCCTGTCGGTTGTCTGAGTACAGGAAAAGAATACATGTGGTTTTTCTTTGCAAAATTCTCTTAAGGTTTCCGTTTTGCCGACACGCCGTCTGCCATACAAAACTACAAGCTGTCCGCCATCTGAATTGTATTTATCGTTCAGAAATTTTAGCTCGGTTTCTCTGCCTATAAACATAAAAACACCTCTTGTACTATCTAATCTTGATTTACTAAATCGTGATTTGGTATTATTATACCCAAGAACAAATATAAAATCAATAGATTTTGCAAAAACAATAAAAATTTTCAAAATACGCCGTTATATAAATTGTGGGAAACCTTTAAAGATTTTTATAAGACATAAAAAGACCTTGCAGAGTAAAATCTGCAAGGTCAAATTTATATCAGGAATAAACTTGTATTAAGTTACCTGTCAATACATCCTGTGTGGATTACTTGTTTGCGATAGCAGCCTGAGCAGCAGCAAGACGAGCAATCGGAACACGGAACGGTGAACATGATACATAGTCAAGACCGATCTTGTGGCAGAACTCAACAGAAGAAGGATCGCCGCCGTGCTCACCGCAGATACCAACATGGAGCTTGTTGTTTACAGGCTTACCGAGTTTGATAGCTGTTTCCATGAGCTTGCCAACGCCTGTCTGGTCAAGCTTAGCGAACGGATCGTTCTCGAAGATCTTAGCATCATAGTAAGCGTTGAGGAACTTACCTGCGTCATCTCTTGAGAAGCCGTATGTCATCTGTGTAAGGTCGTTAGTACCGAAGCAGAAGAAGTCAGCTTCCGTAGCAATCTCATCAGCTGTAAGAGCAGCTCTTGGGATTTCGATCATTGTACCAACTTCGTACTTGAGGTCGATGCCTGCAGCAGCGATTTCAGCGTCAGCTGTTTCAACAACAACCTTCTTAACGAACTTGAGTTCCTTAACATCGCATACGAGCGGAATCATGATTTCAGGCTCAACTGTCCAGTCTGCGTGTGCCTTCTGAACATTGATAGCAGCACGGATAACTGCCTTTGTCTGCATCTTTGCAATTTCAGGATATGTTACTGCAAGACGGCAACCACGGTGACCCATCATTGGGTTGAACTCGTGGAGTGAAGCGATGATTGTCTTAATGTCTTCAACGCTCTTACCCTGAGCAGCTGCGAGCTTCTCGATGTCAGCTTCCTCTGTAGGAACGAACTCGTGAAGCGGCGGATCAAGGAATCTGATTGTTACAGGATTGCCTTCGAGTGCCTCATAAAGAGCCTCAAAGTCGCCCTGCTGATAAGGAAGAATCTTGTTAAGAGCAGCTTCTCTTTCTTCAACTGTATCTGAGCAGATCATCTCTCTGAATGCAGCGATTCTGTCCTCTTCAAAGAACATATGCTCTGTACGGCAAAGACCGATACCTTCAGCACCGAGCTCACGAGCCTTCTTAGCGTCAGCAGGTGTATCAGCGTTTGTTCTAACCTTAAGAGTTCTGTACTTGTCAGCCCAAGCCATGATTCTGCCGAACTCACCTGCGATTGTAGCGTCAACTGTTGGGATAACGCCGTCGTAGATGTTACCTGTAGAACCGTCGATTGAAATGTAGTCACCCTCGTGGAATTCCTTGCCTGCGAGTGTGAACTTCTTGTTAGCCTCGTCCATTGCGATGTCGCCGCAACCTGATACACAGCATGTACCCATACCACGAGCAACAACGGCAGCGTGTGATGTCATACCGCCACGAACTGTGAGGATACCCTGTGAAGCCTTCATACCTGTGATATCCTCAGGTGAAGTTTCAAGACGAACGAGAACAACCTTTTCGCCCTTAGCGTTCCAGTTTTCAGCATCTTCGGCTGTGAATACGATCTTACCGCAAGCAGCACCAGGAGAAGCGCCGAGGCCCTTACCGATTGGTGTAGCAGCCTTAAGAGCAGCAGCATCGAACTGTGGGTGAAGAAGTGTGTCAAGGTTACGAGGATCGATCATTGCAACAGCTTCTTCTTCTGTTCTCATGCCCTCGTCAACGAGGTCACAAGCAATTTTAAGAGCAGCCTGAGCTGTTCTCTTACCGTTTCTTGTCTGGAGCATATAGAGCTTCTTGTTTTCAACAGTGAACTCCATGTCCTGCATATCTCTGTAGTGGTTTTCGAGTGTCTGACAAACATTCTGGAACTGCTCGAAAGCTTCCGGGAACTCTTCAGCCATCTTAGCGATTGGCATAGGAGTACGAACACCTGCAACTACGTCTTCGCCCTGTGCGTTGATGAGGAACTCACCCATGAGCTTCTTCTCACCTGTAGCAGGATCTCTTGTAAATGCAACACCTGTACCGCAATCGTCACCCATGTTACCGAATGCCATTGACTGTACGTTAACGGCAGTACCCCATGAATAAGGGATATCGTTGTCACGACGGTAAACATTTGCACGAGGGTTGTCCCATGAACGGAATACAGCCTTAACTGCGCCCATGAGCTGTTCCTTAGGATCGTCAGGGAAGTCCTGACCGATTTTCTCTTTGTATTCAGCCTTAAACTGGCCTGCAAGCTCCTTAAGATCGTCAGCTGTAAGCTCTACGTCATAAGTAACGCCTCTCTCAGCCTTCATCTTGTCGATGAGCTCTTCAAAATATTTCTTACCTACTTCCATAACTACATCGGAATACATCTGAATGAATCTTCTGTAGCAGTCCCAAGCCCAACGAGGGTTGTTTGACTTCTTAGCGATAACTTCAACAACATCTTCGTTAAGACCGAGGTTAAGGATTGTATCCATCATACCCGGCATTGAAGCACGAGCACCTGAACGAACTGAAACGAGGAGGGGGTTCTCCTTGTCGCCGAACTTCTTGCCTGTGATCTCTTCCATCTTCTCGATGTACTCGTTGATCTGAGCCTGAATTTCAGCGTTGATTTCTCTGCCGTCCTCATAATACTGAGTACAAGCTTCTGTTGTAATTGTGAAGCCCTGTGGTACAGGAAGTCCAAGACCTGTCATTTCTGCAAGGTTGGCACCCTTACCGCCGAGGAGCTCACGCATGTTAGCATTACCTTCTGTAAAAAGGTAAACCCATTTGTTTGCCATAACTGGTAATCCTCCTAAAAATAAATTAAGATATACGGCTGTGGCAGACTTACCCCTTGGTAAAACCTGCCTGCTTGTATAAGCCTATCGAATATTATAACAAACTTTGGTCAAAATAGCTATATTTTTTTCAAACTTTTTTCTTATAAAAAACAGGTTTTATTTTCGACAATATTGTATAAATCGTTTAAAATGCCTTTTTTTGCCCGATTTTTGTAATTTTCTCTTGAAATTTGTGATTTTTGTGAGATAATATTATGGTATGAACGAGTGCCTTGTGACAGGACTGTCTGCATCTTTGTTGTTTTGTCACAGATAAAAGGAGAAAAAATGAAGAATTGTGCCGTTATCCTCGCAGGCGGCGAGGGCAAAAGAATGAAATCCGACAAACCGAAAACATTGTCGGAGGTGCTCGGCAGACCGATGCTCTGCTGGGTTATGTCGGCTTTAAGGAAAGCCGGTATTGATGACATCTGTGTTGTCAAGGGCTTTAAAAAAGAGTGTGTCGAAGAGTATCTTTCAACCCTCGATTTTTACGTTGAAAGCGTGTTTCAGGCTGAAAGACTCGGAACAGGTCACGCTGTGATGATGGCAAAGGATTTTCTTAAAAAGCACAGCGGCAATGTTGTTATTCTCAACGGCGACGCTCCGTTTATGGACAGCAAGACTATTGAGGATTCCCTGAAGGCTCATATTGAGAACGGTTGTGCCGCAACGGTTATTTCCGCAAAGGTTGACGATCCGACAGGTTACGGCAGAATTGTCCGTGACGAAAACGGAAATCTGCGTGCAATTGTTGAGCAGAAAGACGCCGATGAGGAAACTCTCAAAATAAATGAAGTAAACTCGGGCGGTTTCTGGTTTGATTGTCAGCTTCTTCTTTCGGTTCTTGACAGAATCAAGTCGGATAACAGCGCAAAGGAATATTATCTTCCCGATGTAATCAAGCTTTTGCTTGAGGACGGAAGAAAGGTCGGAGCATTCACGGCTCAGTGCAGCGACACTGTTTTGGGTGCAAACGATCCGGCTCAGCTTGAACAGCTTAACGAAATTGCAAGGGCAAAGGGTTACAGCTGTTAATTGCTCGGTTAATCATTGGTAAACATATACTACACACATTAAAATTCAAAGGAGTTATTGCAATGAATTTTCACGGTAAGGACATTAAAATTTTCACCGGCAGTTCAAATGTTGATGTAGCTCAGGGAATTGCAGGCTGTCTCGGTCTGCCGCTTGGTAAGAGTGACTGTACACAGTTCTCAGACGGCGAAATCTCTGTTTCTCTTCACGAATCTGTTCGTGGCAGCGACTGCTTTATTGTTCAGTCAACCTGTGCTCCCGTCAACGACAATCTTATGGAAATGCTCATAATGATTGATGCCATGAAGCGTGCATCTGCTGCAAGAATCACAGTTGTTATGCCATACTTCGGCTATGCAAGACAGGACAGAAAAGCTAAGGCAAGAGATCCGATCTCGGCTAAGCTTTGTGCAGACATCATCACCTGTGCAGGTGCTGACCGTGTGCTTACAATGGATCTTCACGCAAATCAGATTCAGGGCTTCTTCAACATTCCTGTTGACCATCTTCAGGGCGCATCACTTCTCGCAAACCATATGAGAGAGAAAATCGGCGGCAACAATGATGATTATATCGTTGTATCTCCCGACCTCGGTTCTGTAACCCGTTCAAGAAACTTCGCTTCAAAAATCGGCACAGGTCTTGCTATTATCGACAAGAGAAGACCAAAGGCTAATGTTTGTGAGGTTATGAACATCATCGGTGACGCTAAGGGTAAGAAGGTTATCCTTGTTGACGATATGATTGACACAGCAGGTACTCTCTGCAACGCTGCCAACGCTATCGTTGAAAAGGGCGGTGCAACAGAGGTTTACGCTTGCGCTACTCATGCAGTTCTTTCAGGTCCTGCAATCGAGAGAATCCAGAACAGCGCAATCAAAGAAGTTGTTCTTCTTGACACAATTCCTGTTCCGAAGGAAAAGATGATTGACAAGTTCACAATTCTTCCTGTTGCTCCTACATTTGCAGAGGCTATCGCAAGAATCTACAACGACAAGCCGTTCACAGCCGCTTTCGGTTGATAAGCGAACAATTTAATTATGTAATTAAACAGGCGGGTTTTAACTAACCCGCCATTTCGCTGTTTTACTGCAAATTTTTCAGGAATAAAACGGTACAATATGTGAGGGTGATTTAATTTTGTTTGGTATAGTTTACGGCTCCGATTCAGATAACAAAATAATGAATCGCTTTGTCGATGAGTACGAATTGTGGTGCAATGAGGGCAAAAATCCGGATATTGCGTCAATCGACCTCGACTTTGCGCTTGACCTACAGAAGAAAAGACTTGACGAAAAGGGTGTAAAGATTCAGACCGCTTTTACCGATAAGGAAACGGTGAAGAATGAAGTACCCATAAATGCTTGTACTGCCTACGATATGGGCGAATGTAAGAGTAACATTGCGTCAAAGACATATGAGGTTACGGAGAAATACTTTAAAGACGGAAAGAAAAAGAAAAAAATCAAGGACAGATTTTTCTTTTACACAATGATTACAAGGCTTGAAAACCAAAATTCCGAGGTTGCGTGTTCGTGTCCGAACTGCGGTGCGGTAAGCAGTGTAAGAGAGCTTCTCAACGGTTGTAAAAACTGCAAAACTCGCTTTATTATGGACGATTTGTTCCCGAAGGTTACAAACTTCTACTTTGTAAAAACCTATTCGCTTGCGAACAAGTCAACGAAAAAGGTGCTTGCTCCGTACCTTCTCGGCGGAATTGTCGCCGTTGCGGCATTTACGGTATGGGTGGTTGTAAAGGACGGAACTTTTGATCCCGCAACCGCAAATATGGTCTATGAAATCGGCGTAAGAGCAATCCCCGTACTGCTCGGCGGACTTTTGGCGGGGTACCTTGCATGGGCATTAAAAACGCTTTTTGGACTTTTTGTCGGTGCGGCAAAGAGCATTCCTATGATAGGTCCGCACTTCAATTGTCAGAAAAGACTTCCGTGGCTTATGAAAGAGGTTAATCCCAACTTCTCATATGAATACTTTATCGGCAAGGTGCTTGCTTTGCTCAAGATTATGATTTTCAGCGATGATTACACAAACCTCGCAGTCTATGAGGGCAATCCGATGAAAAATCCTTTCGTAGATATTGTTGACATCAAGTACAGAGGAGTGTCAAAGCTTAATTCATTCAATGTCACAAACGGCTGTTGCTATGTTGATATGACCGTTTACGCAACAACCGTGAAAAACAAAAATTCTTCATTTAGGGTTAAAAACGAAAAGTTCAGACTTACCGTTTGCAGAAGTGTGAACGCCATGGATGACGGAGTTTTCACAATGAAAAAAGTAACCTGTAAAAGCTGCGGCGCAAGCTTTGATGCAACAAGAGAACGCAACTGCCCGTATTGCGGAAATCCTTATCATCTCGGCAACGATGACTGGGTTGTTGTAAGCTTCGGAAAAGGTTAATTTAAATTTCAGAATACATATAATATAAATAAGAGGAAAACTGATATGTTCGGAAAAAACAAATCAACGGGTTCAATCGAGTACATTGTAGTGGGACTCGGCAACCCCGACAGAAAATACGAAAACACACGCCACAACGCAGGCTGGCTTGCAATTGACCGCATTGCCGACAAGCTCGGTTGTGATGTGAACAAAATAAAATACAAAAGCTTTATCGGCACTTGTACTGTAAATGGCGCAAAAGTTATGCTGATGAAACCCACAACATATATGAACAACAGCGGTCAGGCAGTTGTTGAGGCGATGAACTTCTACAAAATCCCACCCGAAAATGTCATTGTAATTTTTGATGACATTTCGCTTGATGTCGGAAAAATGCGTATCCGTTCAAAGGGCAGTGACGGCGGTCAAAGGGGAATGCGCAGTATCATCTATCTCAGCGGAAGCGATAAATTCCCCCGCATCAAGGTTGGCATAGGCGCAAAGCCAAATCCCGACTGGGACCTTGCCGACTGGGTGCTTTCAAAGTTCACTTCCGATGAAATGAAAAAGCTTGATGAAATTTTTGACAATGCCGAAAAAGCAATCGAGCTGATTATTGACGGCAAAACCGACCGTGCTATGAATTTGTTCAACTGAAAAGGGACAAAAAAATGAATAATCTCAACTTTCTTGTTGATGTCCTCAAAGAGTCACCCGTTTTCAAAACGCTTGAAAAGAATGTCAAGCCGGGCAGAACGGTCTGTGCTTCGGGACTTTCAACAATTAACAAATCAAATATCATCTATGCGCTGTGTCGCCTTAAAGGCGTCACGGCATTTTGTCTTGCCTCCGATGAAAAAGAGGCGCAGACTTTGTGCAACGACCTTTCGTGCATGGGACTTCGTGCCTATGTTTATCCCGTGCGTGACTTCAACTTTCTTGACTTTCAGAGCCGTTCGCACGAGTACGAGCACGCAAGACTTAAAGTTTTGCTCAAACTTATCAATCACGAATGCGATGTTGCAATTGCGTGTGTTGATGCGGCGGCACAGCTTACCGTTCCGAGAAATGTGCTTGAACAGTCGGTTATTGAATTTGAAGAGGGCAGGGAGCTCTCGCTTGAAAAGGCGACAAAGGCGCTTACTCTGCTCGGCTACGAACGCTTTGATGCGGTAGAGGGCAGCGGTCAGTTTTCGCTGAGAGGCGGTATTCTCGACTTCTTTATGCCCGACAGCGACTATCCCGTGAGATGTGAATTTTGGGGCGATGAAATTACCGACCTCAGCTATTTTGACATTGAAACACAGAGAAGATTTAAAAAGGCTGACAAAATTACGCTTTCGCCCTCAACCGAAATCGTAATTGAGGACAGAGCCGCCCTTGCAGATAAAATTGAACACAAGGCAAAGCTCCTCCGTTCCAAGAACAGCGCCAAAGCCAAGGAAAAACTTTTTTCAGAGGCAGAGCTTATCCGCAGCGGTGCAATGATTGCCAATGCGGACAAATTTATCAATCAGATTTACGATAAACCCGAGTCGCTTTTTGATTATCTCGACAGAAATACCCTCGTTTTTGCGTCTGAATTTACTGCAATTCAGGAACGGGGAAAGTCAATGGACTTTATCAGCAATGAAACCCTTATGCAAGGCTTTGAGGACGGAACTCTTTGCAGAGGTTTTGACCGCTTTGCGCTCACATTCAACGAATGTACCGAGTTTTTGCAAAGTCACGGAACAATCGTGCTTGAAAACTTTGTTCACGGAAGTATGCCTATCAAGCTGTCGGAAATCATCAGCTTTTCAACAAAACAGCTCTCGGCATGGGGCGGTTCGTATAAACAGCTAAAAGAAGATGTTGACGGACTTTTTACCCCCGAAAGCAAGGGTGTTATATTTGCAGGAACAGAAAGAGCCGCCAAAAATCTTTGTGACACCTTTAACGCAGACGGCATAAACGCTGTTTACAGCGAGGGTGCGGATAAGATTTCAAAGGGCGAACTGCTTGTTATGCAGGGTGCATTGAGTGCGGGCTTTGAGTATCCGTCACAAAAGTTTTTTGCAATAACCTACAGTCAGGTTTCGTACCGTCCCGAAAAGTCCAAAAAGAAGAAGAAAAGGGCGGGACAGGAAATTTACAGCCTTTCCGAGCTTGCCCCCGGTGATTATGTTGTACACAATGTTCACGGTATCGGTGTGTTCGGCGGTATAAGAAAAATTGATACTCACGGAGTTATAAAGGACTATATCAAGATTGACTACGCAAAGGGCGATGTGCTTTATGTGCCTGTCACACAGCTTGATATGGTTGCAAAATATATAGGTCCGAAAGAGGATTCAAGGGTTAAGCTAAACCGACTCGGTTCGGGTGACTGGCAAAAGGCAAAGGCAAGGGTTAAAACCTCTGTCAAGGACATTGCCAAGGAGCTTATCGAGCTTTACTCACAGCGTATGAAAGCCAAGGGCTATGCCTTTTCGGCTGATAACGAGTGGCAGAGAGATTTTGAACTCAGCTTTGAATATGACGAAACTCCCGACCAGCTGCGTTGTTGTGAGGAAATCAAGCATGACATGATGCGTTCGTCGCCGATGGACAGACTTCTCTGCGGTGATGTCGGATTCGGCAAAACAGAGGTTGCACTCCGTGCCGCCTTTAAGTGTATTGCAGATTCAAAGCAATGCGCATTGCTCTGCCCCACAACAATCCTCGCATGGCAGCATTATCAGACGGTAATCAAGCGTTTTGAGGGCTATCCCGTTCGTGTGGAACTGCTTTCAAGATTCCGTACAGCAAAACAGCAGAAAGAAATTCTCCAAAAGCTAAAGCGAGGAGAAATTGATATGATTGTCGGAACTCACAGACTTGTGCAGAAGGATGTTGAATTCCGTGACCTCGGACTTGCGATCATAGATGAGGAACAGCGTTTCGGTGTTGCCCAAAAGGAGAGGTTTAAGGAACTGTGCAAAAATGTCGATGTGCTTACGCTTTCGGCTACTCCTATTCCGAGAACCCTCAATATGGCAATGAGCGGTCTGCGTGATATGAGCGTTATCGAAGAAGCTCCGACAAACCGTCAGCCTGTTCAGACCTATGTGCTTGAACACGATGATGCGGTTATCAACGAGGCAATCCGCCGTGAGCTCCGCCGTGGCGGTCAGGTGTTCTATCTTCACAACAATGTTGAAACAATTTCTTCATGTGCCGCAAAAATTCAGGAGGCTGTTCCCGAGGCAAAAATCGCAATCGGTCACGGCAAAATGAAAGAGGGCGAACTCAGCGAAGTTTGGCGACAGATGCTTGAACAGGAGATTGATGTGCTTGTCTGCACGACAATTATCGAAACGGGTGTCGATTTGCCGAATGCCAACACCCTTATTATAGAAAATGCCGACTGTATGGGACTTTCGCAGTTGCATCAGCTCAGAGGCCGTGTGGGCAGAAGTTCACGAAGGGCATATGCCTACTTTACCTTCAGACGGAACAAGGTTCTCACGGAGATTCAGCAGAAAAGGCTTGCCGCAATCAGGGAATTTACAGAATTCGGCAGCGGCTTCCGCATTGCAATGCGTGACCTTGAACTGCGAGGTGCGGGCAATATTATGGGCGCACAGCAGCACGGGCATATGGAATCGGTCGGTTACGATATGTACCTCAAGCTTCTTGATGAGGCAGTAAGCGAGGAAAAGGGCGAGCAGAATGTCACAAAAGACCTCGACTGTCTTATTGATATTTCGGTTGACGCTCATATTCCCGAAAGCTATGTTGAAAGTCTTACACTTCGTCTTGATGTTTACCGCAGAATTGCCGATATCCGCAGTAACGAGGACGCAGACGATGTTATTGACGAGCTGCAGGACAGATTCGGCAAGATTCCGAACTCGGTTCTCGGACTTATCGACATTGCCCTTGTGCGTAACAAGGCTTACTCAATGGGTATTTACGAAATCAGACAGAACGGCACAACGCTCATGCTCTTTGTAAACGAACTCAAATCCCCTCAGGTTGCCGACTTGCTCATTGCTTTGGGCGGAAAGGCAAAGCTTGTTGCCGGAGCAAAACCTTGCGTTGCGGTTGAGTGCAAAAACAGCTCCGCTCCGCTTGAAATCCTCACCAAAATTTTCGGTGTGCAGTAATTTTACGGCATGAAACCGTAATTTGTTAAGAAAAAATCCCCCGAAAGTACAAAAACGCTGTTTTTCGGTGGAAATTCTCAACAAAATTTTATAAAAATGTAGACAATGACGATTTTTTTGTGTATAATCGTAAGGTACATTATCCTGTGAAAGTGTGTTTGCAGGACACTTTGCATTTAATTTTTCAGAAGGACGGTAAAAAACTATGAAGCCTAATATCAAGGTTGGTTCATTTTTACTTGCAATTGTTATGATGTTCTCAGTTTTTGCAATTGCAGGTTGTACACCCACAACTCTTAACAAAGAATGGTCGTATAAGACAAGCGATAACGAGCTTGCCATCGGCGTTTATATCTACTCACTCAATGCAGCTTACAGTCAGGCTGAGTCATTTGCTAAAAAGCTTGACGATTATGATTCGACATCTGACAAGTGGCTTGATGAAAAAATCAAGGACGATGACGGCAACGAGCAGGTTGCAAGAGAGTGGATTAAAGATCAGGCTAAGAAAATGTGCCTCAGCTACCTCGTAGTTGACGAACAGCTTAAAAAGGAAAATGTAAACATCGGTCAGGCAACTCTTGACTCCGCAACAAGTCAGGCTGAAACATACTGGAATGTCGGCCCGTATGCGTCACAGGGTTATGTAATGCCGATGAAGAAGCAGTATGAAAAGTACGGCGTTTCACTCGACAGCTTTGCATACTGCACAACTCTCTACAACACAAAGTATGAGGCTCTCTTCAAAGCAGTTTACGGCAAGGGCGGTTCAAAGGAAGTTTCCGACGCCGACCTTACAAAGTATTTCAAGGAAAACTATACGGACTACTCATATCTTCCCGTGAACCTTTATACATCAACAAAAGATGAGGCAGGTTCATCAAAGAATGTTGCAATGAGCGACAAGGAAATCAAGAAGGTTGAGGATCAGCTTAACGGCTACAAGAATGACCTTAACAAGGGCGGTTCTTTTGATGATGTTATTGCATCATACAAGAAGTCAAGCGGTTCGGGAACAGATTCTTCTGTTTCAAATGTAGAAGTTCTCGACAAGAGCTCAATCGGTGACGAGCTTAAAAAGGCTATCGGCAAGCTTAAAACAGGCAAGGCTGAAACTCTCAAGGTTGGCAGCGGCGACAGCGCAATCTACTATCTCGTTTATAAGAAAGACGTCAACAAGGATGTTGACAGCTATATCGGCAACGAATCAAACAGAGCCGGTGTACTTGCGTCAATGAAGTCAGACGAATTTTCAAAGTACATTGACAGTCTTGCAGAGAAACTCAAGTATGAAGAAAACACTTCGGTTATTGACAAGTATAAGCCCGAACTCTTCTTCGTTGCGGTTGAGCCTACAACATCGGCGTCAACAACATCGGCATCCGATAAAAGCTCAAAATAATTGATATCGGACATACAACAGACGCATTTTCAGATTATTCTGAAGAAAGGGGCTTTTATGAAAAAACATTCAAAGCTTTGCGCAATTTTTCTGACGGCACTTTTGAGCATTTCTGCTGTGAGCTTTTCCGTATCGGCAGTCGGTGAGGAGGTTGATCCCGGCGGAGATTCAAGCGTTATTGTTGATCCCGTAGAGCCGGAGCCTGAGCCCGAACCGGAACCGGAACCATCACCGGAGCCTGATCCGCAGCCGCAGCCTGATCCTGTGTATCCGGATTCTTCGGACAGTTCATCATATGTAGATCCCGGCTATTCGTCAAGTGATTCGTCATATGACAACAACTATAACTATGACAGTAGCTATGACTACAACAATAACAGTTATGACAATAATTACAGCAGCAGTCAGACTTACTACTACTCTGAGCCGTCATATGTAGGCGGCGGTCAGTCCTATGTTGCTCCGTCAAATACTGCTCCGTCAGCGTCGCTCATCAAGTCTGACGATAACATTGACGAAAAAACTCTTTCAAGCAACGACTGGTCGGATATCGCAAAAAATCTTAAAAATACCGACACATCGGGTTCTGACGGTGATGACTTTAACTTCATCAAGAACAATAACAGCAAGGGTGACAACGGTCATTGGATGTTCTATGTTTCACTCGTTTTACTCTCACTCGGTGTTGCAGGCATTGCGTACTTTGTAATTTCAACTGTTCTCAACAGAAAGAAGAGAGTCACAGTCGGCGGCAGAAGTAACGCTCCAAAGAGCAAATCTGCACAGCCACAGCGTTACGGCAGTAACGATGATTATGCCGATGATTACTCATCTTCAGGCAGAAAGTCAGAAAGACGCAGTAAGTACGATACTGCCGAAATTCAGCTTCCAAAGAACAGCCAAAAGGGCGGAAGAAGATACAAATAATTAGATAACTTTATAAAACAAAAGCAGTTCCAAAATCGGAACTGCTTTTTTGTTTGACTGTGTAATTAAATTTTCGCATGACTTCTGTTTGAATGTCAAAATCAGTTTTTGTCATACGGCTTTTTGTATGCCTCTTTGAACGGTTTTACAGTGCCGTCCTTTTCTTCAACGCTTACATTATCAAGTGTTGCGTTGAACTGTGTGCGGATTTCACCGAGATAAATTTTGTACAGCTCTTTCTGTTCTTTTTGCTCAGCCTCGGTAAGTCCCTGTTCCTTTTTCTTTTTTGCAAGCTCGTTAATTCTGTCAAGCATCTTTTTATCCATAAGTCAATCCTCCCGACCGTTATTTTGGTTTTGAGAGCAATCTGCTCCAAAGCTATGATATCACACAATCAGCCAAAGTGCAAATTTTCGATTTGTCGGTTGAAAACAAAAAATTTTTGTGCTATCATTCAATTAAAGCCGTTACACGGCAAATTTTTTCGGCGGTGAATTATGGGAAATTTCAGCTTATTACACCCGACAAATTCAAATGCATCCTACAGAACTCTCAACAAAGAGGCGCTGAATGATTTGTCGGTTGATTATATATGTGACGCTCTCACAAAAGAGCAGTATGAACGCAACAGCATAAAGCAGCTGCTGATAAATATTACGGATGACGAGGAAGTTATAAAATATCGTTGCGATGTTTTTGAGGATTTTCTTCGTTTTCCGAAACTTCGTGATGATCTATCCGCACTTCTTGTAAAGCTGAACGATTTGCGTGAAATTGAGCGCTTTCAAAAGGATACCGAGGCATCTTCCTTGTGGCAGCTTGTAAACCGACTTCGTGAAATGGACGGCTATGTCGATTGCATTACAAGAATAAAAAACACGCTTGAAACAATTGAAGTAAAGTCGCAGGGCCTGCTTGAGCTCAAGAAAAATGTTCAGTCAATTTACAATGACAGCGGTTTTCCCGAACTAAAAAAGGATATAATAGATACGCTTGCAAAGGCTCAAAAGCTCAAGAGCATTACACTCGGTGTGAATCTTGACGATTTGCTCCGCCCAAAGAGTGTGGGTGTAATCTCACTCAATGACAAAGAATTTACCGACAGCGGTATTCTCAAAAGATTTATGAAGTTTACAAACCGTGGCAGCGAACTGCATCACGGCAACGATGTTTCGGGATTTTTGAGCTTTCATCCGTCCAATCCGTCAACCTCGCAGTTCGGGCTGGGACAGTTTGTTGTGGGCGCTCAGCAGGATGTAAACCACACTATGAACAGCTCGCTGACCGGCGCAGATCCTATGTCTGATGCACTCAAAAATGTTGTGACCGATATCCTCCGCAGAACCGTAAATGACATAAAATCAATGCTCAACAGATATGTCAATGTCAACGGTTACTCGTTCGTTTCGCTTATGCCCGAAATCATTTTCTATATTCGTTTTGCAGAGCTTTGTGATAAGATGAAAAAGAAAAATCTTCCGCTGTGCAAGGCAGAAGTTTTGCCGAAAGAGGACAGAAACTGCTGTCTTAGAGATGTTTACAACCTCAAACTCGGCATAAAATCGGCAAACGGTGAGAATTTGGATATTGTCACAAACGATATTGATTTTAACGATGACAGGCGAATTTACATTCTGACAGGTCCGAACCGTGGCGGTAAAACCACGATTACTCAGGCGGTCGGACTTGCGTTTCTGCTTGCTCAGAACGGAATATATGTTCCTGCAACGCAGATGAAATTCAGCCCATGCGACAGCATTTTTACGCATTTTCCTGCCGATGAAAACGATACCGTTGACCTCGGCAGACTCGGTGAAGAAAGCAAAAGACTTGCCGAAATTTTCTCCTCGGCAAGCCGTTACAGTCTGCTTTTGCTCAACGAAAGCCTTGCAACAACCAATGTTGCCGAGGGCTTGTACATTGCCCGTGATGTTGTCAAATCAATGCGATATCTCGGCACAAGGGCGATTTTTAATACCCATATGCACGATTTGGCTCGCAATCTTGACGAGGTGAACACAACCGTAAAGGGCGACAGCAAGGTTGAAAGTCTGGTAACAGGTGTTGAAAACGGACAGCGTTCGTTCAAGGTTTTCATCGCTCCGCCTCAAGGTGTAAGCTATGCCAAAGACATTGCCGAAAAATACGGTGTAACCTTTGACAAAATCAAAAAACAGATTGATCGGCAGCGTGTCGCTGCACCCGGTTCGGGAAGATAGTATGTAATAATAAAAACATATTATGCCCGAGCGGAAGTTTTAATTAAATGTAAAGTTGAAAATGGAAAATTGAAAATTGCGGTCGGGCAGACAGTTTGCAAAATGCAAATCATTGTCGCCCGACTGTTTTTGTATATATAGAAGTTGCGTTTAAATGTATGGGCGGATGCTACGGTGTTGCAATTATTTTGTTATATTCAGAAAATTCGTATAAAAGAAAACGGAGTGCATTACGCACTCCGTTTTCTTACGCCCACAAAATAATAAAAAAAGAAGGAAATAGCTGTTTAATAAAATAACAGTTTAACCTTGCAGAATTTCAAGTAATTTCTTGCAAACCGTTACCCTATGCGAGTATTCTAACACTAACAGTAATAAAAGTCAAGACTGTTATACTATTTTTTGTTATTGATAGTAATAATATCGTTTAACTTTACACATTGAATAAATCATGTGTCTGAAATTTGTGTAGATTATCAAAAGAAACCTGCCTGTCTGAAGAAGAAAATCCACAAAAACATCGTGAAACACGCTAAAACCGAAGTGAACACAACCGCCGCACCTGCAAGTTTGAAGTCGCTGTCCATTTGCTGAGCCATTGTGAATGACGAAACCGCACACGGCGATGCAAAAAGTCCGATAAGCGACACAAAGTCAACTCCTCTGATTCCTATAAGCGCCGCCGTACCCAGACAAAGTGCCGGCACAACAACAAGTCTTGCGATTATGCAGATTATGAGGTTGCGTGAACAGCCTTTTATGCTGTCAAATGTGACAGACGCACCGAGTACAATCAGCGCGAGCGGAGTTGCAACCGCCGCAATATCCGAAACCGTTTTGTCAATTGTTTCCGGAAGGCTTATATTGAACGCAACAGACAAAAGTCCGAGTGCAGAGCCGATAATCAGCGGATTTTTGGCAATGCCTTTTAAAATTTTCAGCACATTTATTTTTTGCCCTCTGAAAATTTCAAGCGTGATGACGGCAAGCATATTGTAAATCGGAACAACAACAGCAACAAGCACGGCTGTCATGCCAAGCTTATCCTTGCCGAAAATATTCGCCGCAATCGGAAGTCCCATAAGGACAAAATTACTGCGGTAAATCGCCTGAATCATCGCACCACGGCTGTAATTTGACTTTTCAACAAGGAGTGTAAACCCGATTGACAAAAAGTAAATCGTGAACACGCCAATAACCGCAAAGGCAAGCAGCTTCGGACTGAAAACGCTTGAAAAATCTGAGCCGTAGATGTTATTGAACATCAGAAACGGAAAAAATACATTGAAAACAATTTTGTTAAGCTGAGGCAGAAAGCTGTCCTGCAAAATTTTTAATTTTCTCACAAGAAAACCGATGAAAAGCATTATGAACATCGGCAGAACCGCATTAAGCGCAACGAAAAAGCTCTCCATAAAATCACCTCTTTTCAGCATACCACATTGCAAAAATTTTTTCAACAAAGCATATACCCGAAAATGTACATTTGTTCAAGTTGAAATATGTCGATTTGTGTGTTAAAATATTTTGTGAACGATTTAAAATGAAACAATGAGGTGTGTCCATGAAAAAATGTGAATTCTGCGGAAAACAGATATCGTATTTTGACCAGTATTGTGATGATGAGTGTCATATTAAAGCAAATAAATTTTACGAAAAGGGCGAGCGTTTCGGCAAGCTGTTTGCGGTAATCAATATGATTTGTGTGTTCGGAATTCCAATCGGACTTTTTATGCTCTCGTTTGCAAGAGAGGTCGGTCTTACCGTCGCACTTGCAAGCTGTGTAATTCTCGGAATTATGCTCATTATTCTTCCGTTTCCCACGGAAAATATGATTTCAAAATTCAAAATTCGGAAAGCCGTAAAAATCACAAGAATGATCGGCGGTGCGGTAATTTTCCTGGGAGTGCTGATTTTGCTCCTTGCATTGTTAATTAAATTCTGATTTAAATTGAATAAAACGAAAAATTGCGTCAATACTATTTTCAGCAAATACAAAGGAGGACTTTGAATGCTCGATAAAATAGCATTGACGCTTCTTATTATCGGCGGACTCAACTGGGGAAGTGTCGGCATTTTTCAGTTTGATCTTGTTGCGTGGATTTGCGGCGGACAGACAGGAATCATAAGCCGTATTGTTTATATCCTTGTCGGACTTTCCGCAATCTGGTGCATTACACTTTTATTCAGGGACACAAGCGACACCGTGACGGACGGAACAGTTGCGGGTTCGTAGATTTTATGAATTATTGTAATGTAGGGGCGAACCGTGTTCGCCAGCCGTGTGTGTTGCACACGGTTGAACGCAATGCGTTCAAATTTAAAAATACGGATAAGAAATAACCATAAACAAAAAACAGGCTGTCATATGACAACCTGTTTTCTTATGTAATATTTACTGCGTGGCAGATTTATTTCAATTAAAGTGCCTCAACAATGGCTCTTGTATCTCTTGCGATAACCATTTCTTCGTCGGTTGCAATGAGTTCAACTCTGATTGCAGAATCAGGAGTTGAGAGTGTGCCTGTAACACCGCATGTGGCCTGCTTGTTAAATTCCTTATCCATCTTAACGCCAAGGCATTCAAGATAGTCGCAAACCTTTTCACGGAGCATAGGCTGGTTTTCACCGATACCTGCCGTGAATACGATGCCGTCACAACCGCCGAGCGCTACATAATAGCTGCCGATGTACTTTGCAATCTGGTAGTAAAGCATTTCGTGGGCAAGGTGAGCTCTCATATTGCCGTCTGCCTCGGCTGCACAAACATCACGGTCGTCAGATGAAACGCCCGAAATGCCCAAAAGTCCTGATTCCTTGTTGAGAATCTTTGACATTTCCTCGGGAGTGAGATGCTCTTTTTCAGCGATAAATGTGATAACAGACGGATCAAGTGAACCTGAACGGGTACCCATCATAAAACCGCCGAGAGGAGTAAGTCCCATTGTAGTGTCGATAACCTTACCGCCCTTTACGGCTGTGATTGAAGAACCGTTGCCGATGTGACAGGTAATAAGCTTGAGCTCTTCCTTTTTTCTGCCCATAAGGTCAGCCATTTTTTCGGAAACATAACGGTGAGATGTGCCGTGAAAGCCGTACTTTCTTACACCGAACTTTTCATAATATTTGTAAGGTACTGCATACATAAATGCTTTTTCGGGCATTGTCTGGTGAAAAGCAGTATCAAAAACCGCAACCTGCGGAACTTTCGGACCGAAAACTCTTGTGCAGGCCTCAATGCCCTGAAGGTGTGCAGGGTTGTGAAGAGGTGCAAGAGGAGCAAGCTCTCTGATTTTGTTGATTACCGAGTTATTTACAAGCACCGACTTGTCAAAGTACGCACCGCCCTGCACAACTCTGTGACCTACGGCGGAAACCTCGGACAAATCGCTGATTGCACCGTATTCGGGATCTATGAGTGCATTTTTAACAGCCTCAAAAGCCTGAGTGTGATTAAGCATCTGTGTTTTGCGGTTGATTTTTTTGCCGTCGGGTGTTTTAAAACCAATGAAAGCACCGTTCTGACCGATTCTTTCACAGTTACCCTTTGCGAGAACTGCCTCGTTGTCAGTATCAATAAGCTGGTACTTGAGCGAGGAACTGCCTGCGTTGATTACGAGAATTTTCATTACAATCGTCCCCTTTGGTAGTTGTTTTCAGTTTAAAATATAAGAAATATATTTGCCTGTCGTCATATTTTATACTATAATGTAAATCAGAAAAAGACTTTTCAAAATTGACAGGTCACACATACATATGATACTCCAAATTATGTATGTTTTCAAGTGTTTTTTACAATATGTATGCGAAATAAAGGCTTCGGAGGAATAGTTATGGCAACAGCTGTCATCTGCGAATTCAATCCGTTTCACAACGGTCATAAATATTTGCTCGAAAGTGCAAAAAATGTGCTTAAAGAGCCGGTCATAGCAATTATGAGCGGCAGCTTTACCCAGCGTGGTGAGGTTGCCGTGTGCGACAAATTTGTCCGTGCAAAATCTGCCCTTGAAAACGGTGCGGATTTGGTGCTTGAACTGCCCGTTGTGTTCTCACTTTCGGGGGCTGAGGGCTTTGCAAAGGCAGGTGTTGCGATTGCGTCGGCTTTTGATTGCACAAATCACCTTGCCTTCGGCAGTGAAAGCGGTGACTGCGAACTGCTCAAAAAATCCGCAAACGCTGTTTGTGATGAAAGGGTACAGGCTCTTGTGCGTGACGGAATGAAAAACGGCGGATACTACCCCCGTGAACTTGAAAACGCCGTCAAAATGGTTTTCGGTGATGAGATTTCGTCCGTACTCTGCGAACCGAACAATATTCTTGGCGTTGAGTATATAAAGGCATTGAACGGTACGGGTGTTGAGCCGTTCTCGGTTGCAAGAACAGGTGCTGCACACGACAGCCGAATTGCGGGCGAGGGCTTTGCGTCTGCGTCACACATAAGAGAAATGTTGCGTAACGGTGAAAATGCGAAGAAGTACGCTCCGTACATTCCCGATGAAATCACATTCCCCGAAAATCTTGACAGACCGTTACTGTACCGCCTGCGTACTATGACAAGAGAGGACATTGCAAAACTGCCCGATGTGGGTGAGGGGCTTGAAAACAGAATTGCCGATGCGGCAGTGCGTTGCAGTACCTCATCAGAAATTGCCGACCTTGTAAAGACAAAGCGCTACACTCATGCACGCATACGGAGAATACTCGCCTGTGCATTGCTCGGAATTGAAAAAGCTCATACGCAAATCCCGATTGAGTATGTCCGTGTTTTAGGCTTTACAAACGTGGGTGCGGAATTGCTCAAAGACTGCCGACTGAATATTGTCACCTCTGCAAGCAACGGTATCAGAACAGGCGGCAACACAAAGGCATTGCTTGAAAAGGACATTTTAGCCTACGATATTTCGGCACTTGCGTATGATATTCCAAAAAGGAGCGGCCTTGATTTTACAACGCCTATTGTGAAAATATGACATTGGTCGATTGATTCGTCAATGATATGCCGAAAACGGCAGTTTCTGAGGATTTTTCTTACATTTTTTACCGCAAAAAACAGCGGATTTTACGGGATTTTTATCTTTTTTGTGAGAAGTGCAACAATAAGTGTGTAATCTTTTTGTAATTATTATTGAACCCGATAAAAGTAGAAAAATGGTCAAAAAAACATTGACAAATATTTAACAAAGATGATAAAATAGAATCAAACGAGAATTAGCTAAATTCTGAAACAACAATTGAAAGGATCCAGAAAAATGAAAAGAATTCTTTGCTTTCTGATGGCGTGCACAATGTGCGCATCAGCAGCGGTCGGACTCTCAGGATGCGGTTGTGACGACAACACATCATCAAAAAGCAGTAAGCCCGGCTACAAGGTTGAGCCGACAGAGCCTGACCTTACAAACGGAGATTTCGGATTTTTCATTATCAATCAGGAAGAACTTATGATTACAAAGTACACAGGTTCTGACACGGTTATTGAAATTCCCGAAAGCTACAAGAACTACAAAGTTACCGTAATCGGTGCAAGCGTGTTCAATGACTCCAAAATTACGGAAGTAACAATTCCGTCAAGTATCAAGCAGATTGAAGATTATGCCTTTTCAAGCTGTCACAGCCTCACAAAGGTAAATCTTTCCGAAGGTCTTGAAATCCTTAACAACAGCGTGTTCTTTAACTGCTCTGAGTTAAGAGAAATCAAGCTTCCGAGTACACTCAAAGAAATCGGACCGAGAGCTTTTTCGGGTGCGGCACTTAATAATGTTGTTCTTCCCGACAGCGGTAAACTTACAAAGATTGATGAATATGCTTTTTATCAGTCGCGTGAGCTTACAGACATCACAATTCCGGCTTGTATTACAAGTATTCCCGACAATGTATTCGCTGAATGCAGTAAGGAAGTTACAATCCACGGAGCAAGCGGTTCATATGCCCAGAACTATGCTAAGAAAAACAACCTTAAATTCAAGGCTGACTTAGGCAGTTCTTCAACAAAGACAACAAAGGCAACAAAGGCAAGCGGTAAGGCTGCCGAGAAAGCCGAGTAATTGAGGCAAATTAATTTGATATCATTTTCAGCTTTGCTGAATCTAATATAATTATGCAAGATAAGAGGTAGATTAAATGAGTACAAAAGAGTATCCTATCGTAGATAACGCAGAAAGCTTTGAAGCTGCCCTTGCAAGAGTAAGAGAAGCTCAGAAAATTTTTGCTACCTACACACAGGAGCAGGTTGACAAGATTTTTCTTGCTGCCGCTACTGCTGCTAACCAGATGAGAATTCCGCTCGCTAAGATGGCTGTTGAAGAAACAGGCATGGGCGTTGCAGAAGATAAGGTTATCAAGAACCACTTCGCATCTGAGTATATTTACAATGCTTACAGAAATGTTAAGACTTGCGGCGTTCTTGAGGAAGACAAGGCTTACGGCATTAAGAAGATTGCTGAGCCAATCGGTGTAATCGCTGCCGTTATTCCTACAACAAACCCAACTTCAACCGCTATCTTTAAGACACTCGTTTGTCTTAAAACAAGAAACGGTATCATCATCAGCCCGCATCCCCGTGCTAAGAAGAGCACAATTGAGGCTGCCAAGGTTGTTCTTGAAGCTGCTGTTAAGGCAGGCGCTCCGGAGGGTATCATCAGTTGGATTGATATTCCTTCACTCGAACTCACAAACACACTTATGCAGGAAGCTGACTGCATCCTCGCAACAGGCGGCCCCGGCATGGTTAAGGCTGCTTATTCATCAGGTAAGCCTGCACTCGGTGTTGGCGCCGGTAACACACCTGCTATCATTGATGAAACAGCTGACATTTTACTCGCAGTTAACTCAATTATCCACTCAAAGACATTTGATAACGGTATGATCTGTGCTTCAGAGCAGTCTGTTATCGTTGAAAAGAAGATTTACAGCAAAGTTAAGAAGGAATTCAAGGCTCGTGGCTGCTACTTCCTTAACGAGGAAGAGACAGAGAAGGTTAGAAAGACTATCATCATCAACGGCGCTCTTAACGCTAAGATTGTTGGTCAGAAGCCTGTTACAATCGCAGCTCTTGCAGGTGTAACAATTCCTGAGGAAACAAAGGTTCTTATCGGTGAGGTAGAATCAGTTGACATCAGCGAAGAGTTTGCTCACGAGAAGCTTTCTCCTGTACTCGCTATGTACAAGGCTGAAGATTTTGAAGATGCTATTGCAAAGGCTGAGCACCTTATTGCTGACGGCGGTTACGGTCACACATCTTCACTTTATGTTGACGCTGTAAACGAAAGAGCAAAGATTGACGAGTTCGCATCAAGAATGAAAACTTGCCGTATCCTTGTTAACACACCTTCTTCACAGGGTGGTATCGGTGACCTTTACAACTTCAAGCTTACTCCTTCACTCACACTCGGCTGTGGTTCATGGGGCGGCAACTCTGTTTCTGAGAATGTTGGTTGCAAGCACCTTATCAATATTAAGACAGTTGCCGAGAGGAGAGAAAATATGCTTTGGTTCAGAGCACCTGAAAAGGTTTATATCAAGAGGGGCTGTATGCCTGTAGCTCTTCAGGAACTCAAGGATGTAATGGGTAAGAAGAGAGCATTCATCGTTACTGACTCATTCCTTTATAAGAATGGCTACACAAAGCCAATCACAGACAAGCTCGATGAAATGGGCATCACATATACAACATTCGCAGATGTTGAGCCTGACCCATCACTTATTTCAGCTCAGAAGGGTGCAGAGGCTATGCGTAAGTTTGAGCCTGACTGCATTATCGCACTCGGCGGCGGTTCAGCAATGGATGCCGGCAAGATTATGTGGGTTCTCTATGAGCATCCGGAAGTTGACTTCCAGGATATGGCTATGCGTTTCTGCGATATCCGTAAGAGAGTTTACACATTCCCGAAGATGGGTGAGAAGGCATACTTCATTGCTATCCCAACATCATCAGGTACAGGTTCTGAGGTTACTCCTTTCGCAGTTATCACAGACCAGAATACAGGCGTTAAGTATCCGCTTGCTGACTATCAGCTTATGCCTAAAATGGCAATCGTTGATGCTAACAACATGATGAGCGGTCCTAAGGGACTTACAGCTGCATCAGGTATCGACGCTGTTTCTCACGCACTTGAGGCTTATGCTTCAATGATGGCTACAGACTTCACAGACGGTCTTGCACTCCGTTCACTCAAGCTTATCTTCGAGTATCTCCCTGCTTGCTATGACAACGGTATGAACGAGCCTGTTGCTCGTGAGAAGGTTGCTCACGCTGCTACAATGGCAGGTATGGCATTCGCTAACGCATTCCTCGGTGTTTGTCACTCAATGGCTCATAAGCTCGGTGCTTTCCATCATGTACCGCACGGTATTGCTAACGCACTTATGCTTGAGCAGGTAATCAGATTCAACTCAGCAGAAGTTCCTGCTAAGATGGGTACATTCCCACAGTATGATCACCCACACACACTTGCTCGTTATGCTGAAGTAGCTCGTTACCTCGGCCTCGGCGGCAAGAACGATACAGAGAGCGTTGAAAACCTTATCAAGGCTGTTAACGACCTCAAGGCAAGAGTTGGCATCAAGAACTCTATCAAGGATTATGTTCCGGACGAAGAGGACTTCCTCAACCGTCTTGACGCTATGACAGAGCAGGCATTTGATGACCAGTGCACAGGTGCAAACCCAAGATATCCGCTCTTCAAGGAAATCAAGCAGATGTACCTCAATGCTTACTATGGCAACAACAGCGAGACTGTTTAATCTATCTCGTAATGCATAATTATAAAACACCCTGCCCCCGTGGCAGGGTGTTTTGTTGTATATGGATAATACCGCAATTTTCCATTTTCCATTTTCAATTTTACATTTAATTAAACCTTCCTCTTGGGCGTAATATGCTTTTAATATTACAAACCATTATGCACAATGCACAAAAGAATGTTAAAAATTTCACAAATATTTAGTTAAAAGTTTAACAATATTTTATGCACTTCGCATAAAATATCTTGCTCTTTTTGTTTGAAAGGTAAAAATTATTTTATTTGTATTTGCTAAATGCACAAAGAAAATTAAAATTATTTTGTTATTTTTACACTGTACTAACCCCTGAAATTGTTGTATAATATAACCGAAGCAATGAAAGATTGCTTGATGAATTTTTAATATTTTAAAGCGAAAGGGGCTTTATTATGAAATTAGATACAGTTCTTGCAAAAAGAGAGAACAAGGTAGTTTATAAAGACGGTGCGCTTGCAGCCAAAGTTTTTGACGAGTGTTATCCGAAATCAGATATTCTTAACGAGGCTCTTAATCAGGCAAGAGTTGAGGAAACAGGACTCAATATTCCGAAAATTGAAGAGGTTACAAAGATTGACGGAAAATGGGCAATCATCTCCACCTTCATCGAGGGCAAAACTCTTGCGGAGCTTATGGCAGAGCATCCCGAAAAAGAGGACGAATACCTCAATCTCTTTGTTGACATTCAGGTTAAAATCCTCAGCCAAAAAGCACCGTTGCTTAACAAACTCAAGGATAAGATGAAACGCAAAATCAGCGAAACCGACCTTGACGCAACAACAAGATATGAGCTTGAAACCCGTCTTAACGGTATGCCGAACCACACAAAGGTTTGTCACGGCGATTTCAACCCGAGTAATATTATTATTGACGAGTCGGGTACACCGTATGTTATTGACTGGTCACACGCAACACAGGGTAACGGTTCAGCCGATGCCGCAAGAACTTACCTCTTGTTCCGTTTGAATCATCAGGAAGAGCTTGCAGAAAAGTATATGAAGCTTTTCTGCACAAAGACCGACACAGCCCGTCAATATGTTGACCGCTGGCTTCCGATTGTAGCCGCATCACAGTCTGTTAAGGGCAAACCCGAAGAGAGAGAGTTCCTTCTCAAATGGGCAAGTGTTTGCGAATACCAGTAATGCCGTAATTTTTAATTCATATTTTACTCAGCAAAATTTCATTTTGAAATTTTCTCTCCTCTGTTTTTTTCATAATTGTATTACGGAAACCGAATAAAAGCAGCTCCCGCTCCAATGCTTGGTGCGGGAGCTGCTTTTTTAATGCAAAATTTATGTTGACGGTACGCTGTAAATATTACAAAAGGTTACAAATTTTGTAATAATTCGCTTTAATTTGGTGCTTGAAATGAAGATTTTGTGAGTGAAACTGCATCAAATTTTCTGAATTAGCAAAAAATACGGGCTTTGGGGTTGATTTTTTAAAAGGGTGATGTTATAATAGTTACAATGTTGTTATCAAGGTGTAACCTGATTTGTAATTTACTGTCAGATTTGGTAACAATTTTTCGGTCAAATCTTCCGTACAGATTAAAACGGACTGTACTTTGAGTCGGTCGTTATTTTTCTGTAAGAGCTTTGACTCTCTGATAAAAATGGAGGTAATTAACGATGCAGAGAATAAAAAAGATTACTGCAATCATTCTGAGTGTTCTCACACTTTCAAGTGTATGCGTATTCGGTTCTTCATTTTCTGCCGGTGCAAAAGGCACGGGTGCAGGTCTTGCAGAATGGGCACTCAATGCCTACAACAGCGGATGGTCATATGTTTACGGCGGTTCAACCCCCGGAGCAGTTGACTGTTCAGGTCTTATCTATTCATATGCCGGCGGCGAAAGATGCGGTAATCCACAGCTTGAAACAGCTACCGAAACAGGTTCGGTAAGTGCAGGCATTCCTAATGTTCACGGTCTTGGACTTTGGCGTCCCGGTCATGTCGGCGTCTATGTCGGCAACGGTATGGAGGTTGACGCAAGAGGTGATGAATACGGTGTTTGCTATGAGGCAATCGGCGGTTATAACAATTGGACATACTGGTTCAAGCTTGCCGCAGTTTCATATGTAACAAACGGTTGGGAAAGCTTTAACGGCAACTACTACTACTACGAAAACGGCGAGTACATTGTAAATACTTCAAGAACAATTGACGGTACTACATATTACTTTGATTCACAGGGCAGATCGAGCAAGACTCCTTCAAACACTTCTTCAAGCAGTTCATCGGGTTCAAGCTCATCAGGCTCATCAGGTTCTTCAAGTTCATCAGGCAACTCATCATCTTCAAGCAACACACCGAGTGTTTACAAGAACGGTTCATCGGGTGCTGAGGTAAAGAAGATCCAGCAAAGACTTGCTGACCTCGGCTATTATGACGGTGCAGTTGACGGTTACTTCGGTGACGCAACAGAAGAGGCTTATAAGGCATTCCAGAAAGCCGCAGGTCTTACAGTTGACGGTATTGCAGGCGATTCGAGAAATACACTTTATTCGGAGAATGCTCCCGAAGCTCCAAAAGCCGATACAACAACAAAGACTGAGGACAAGCCCGAGGAAGAAACAACTGCTCCCACAGAGGCGACAACAGAGCCTGTAACAGAGGCAGTTCAGTATCAGAACGGTGACGAAAACGATGAAGTAACTGCAATTCAGCAGCAGCTTATAAAGCTCGGCTACTTTGCAATGGATGCAACAGGCTACTACGGTGAATATACAGCGCAGGCAGTTGCAAATTTCCAGAATCAGAATTCACTCGATTCAACAGGTATTGTTGATGAGAAAACATACAACGCACTGTTCAGCGACAACGCAGTTGCAAACCCCAAAACAGAGGTTGTAAGCGGCGAGGTTTCTCCGGCGGTTTCAGCCGCTCCGATTGAGATGCCTTCTTCAACAGGTGCATCGCAGTTCATTCTTTCAAATGAAAAGAATCAGAACTACTCGGACACAGCATCAAGCGTTGCCGTTCAGTCCGTAAAGTCTGCCGACAAGGCTCTTGCAAAGTCAAATGCCGCAAGCACACCGACTCTTGTTGCCGCAGTTCAGAGATCCGCAAATGTAGGTCTTTGGTTTGTGCTTGTTGCAGTCATCCTCGGCGCAATCGCTTTTGTATTCTTCCTTCGTGACAGAAAGCTTTCAAGATATTCAAGATATGTCGCAAGAAAGAAAAAAAGAGCCACCAAAGCCGAACTTGACGCAAGATGGTAATTGATATATAATACGATTATTAAACAGTCGATTGCAAAGCAGTCGGCTGTTTTTGCTTAATTAAAAATGGAAAATTGAAAATTGAAAATGGAAAATTGTGGTCGGGCAGACAGTTTGCAAAATGAAAAGCATTGTTTCCCGACTGTTTTTGTATATGGAAGTTGTTGTTTATTTGTTGGGATAGCCTTGCGACCGTAGGTAAAGGCAGAAATTGTATGCCAAAACAAATTTTATAAATGCCGCAAACCAGTAGGGGCGTTCATTGGACGCCCGCATTGATGAAACTATTTGTTTTATTAAAATGTTTTGATGTGATGAAAATTATGGATTGTTTGTAGTGGCGAACCGTGTTCGCCAATCGTTTTGGTTGCAAAACCAAAACGAATAAAATTACACATAAGTATTTTATTATTAATCGACACTGCAATAAACACATAATTTGTATTTAGTCGAACCGATTTTACAATCGTTTCGATTGGCGAACATGGTTCGCCGCTACGGGTTGACAATTACTTTATGACATTTATTATGTTTTGCATTTATCATACATTCGTGTTAAAATACAAGATGAAAAAGTGTGTGGAAAGAAAGCGGTGACTGTTAATGAAAAAATCCGAAAAACCAATCGACAAAATAAAAGTTAAAAAGTCGATTTTCAAAAGGCTTTTCTTTCACATACTTGTGCTGTTTATTTTGGCGGTGATTGTTTCGGGTACGCTCAATTGCATTGAAAACATTCAGCGCACAAGGTGGTTTACACGACAGCTGACCGAAAGTGCGTCAAAGGTTGCAACAGAAACTTTTGAACGCTGCGATATAAACGCATTGCTTGATAATCCCGATTCCGAAGAATATCGGAAAGCCGTTAAGACCTTGAGGTGGATTTGTCAGACGAACCACCTTGAATATATGTACATTTACATTCCAAATTTTGACGAAAACAAGGTTACATATGTTATGACTGTTGCCGATGATGACAGCGAAAACGAGAATGTTTTGAGGGTGAGAAGTGCAGGCGCAGAGGTTGACCACAGCTTGTGGGACGCTGAAAAAGAGGCGTGGGAAAATCCTAACCTTGTCACGGCTTACGAATATCAGAACGACAGCTTCGGCAGTTTTTACACGGCATTTTCAGCGATTCAAGGCAATGACGGCAAGCCTGTTGCATTAATCGGTGCGGACTATTCGCTGACGCAGATTTATACGGAAATCATTTTTTATACTGCAATGCGAGTTCTTGCGTTGTTTGTTGTGCTGGCAATTGTATTCTTGCTTGTAATGCGGTTTGTCAGAAAAAAGATGTATAATCCGATACTTTTGATTTTTGAAAAAATTCGAGGATACTTTTCCGACAAGGCTGACGGCACAAATACAAAGAAAGCGTTTGTGCCGATAAAACTCGGCTCTGACGATGAAATTCAGCTTTTGGCTGATTATTTCAACGATATGGCTCACGATGTAGAAACTTATGTTGAAAAAAATTCCACCCTTGCGAGTGAAAAGGCTAAAAATGAAACCGAGCTTGAGGTTGCAAGGCGGATTCAGTACGGAATAATTGCGAGAGAAAAGAATGTTGTCTTTGCCGATTGTTTTGATGTTTCGGCAAGAATGGAGTCTGCAAGACAGGTAGGCGGCGATTTTTACGATTGCTTTGCATTGCCTGACGGCAGAATATGTGCCGTAGTCGGCGATGTGTCGGGCAAGGGCGTTGCGGCGGCAATGTTTATGGCTTTTGCAAAAACTCTTATCCACGAAAAAATGACCGAAAATGCAGAACCCGACAGGGCATTTGAAGAAATCAACAGGGAACTCTGTTCGTCAAATCCCGAGGGAATGTTTGTAACTGCATTCGCCGTGATTTTTGACAAAAACAACGACAGCTTTTTGTACATAAATGCAGGCCATAACAAGCCTGTTGCGGTGATTAACGGCAAGGCTGAATTTTTAGAATGTAAGCCGTGTATAATGCTCGGTGTGTTTGATGATGCAAGATATGTTGTGAACAGCGCTGAATTTGAAAACGGCGATATAATCTGCCTTTACACCGACGGTGTGAATGAGGCAACAAATGCGGATAATGAATTTTTCGGCAACGATAGACTTGTGTCTGCCTGTCAAAATGCCGAACAGACTGCAAAAGGTGTGTGTGACGGAGTTTATGACGCTTTGACGGACTTTACCGAAAATGCGGAGCAATTTGACGATATAACAATTGTTGCAATAAAAAACAGCAAAAACAGAGATTGAAGGGTTATGAATGTTTAAATCGGAAAACAATCAGATTACAATAGAACAGGTGAGAAAGCTTGACGAGGAATATACTCTTGTCGATATCCGAGATGAAATTTCGTTTGAATACGGTCACATTGACGGTGCAAAGAATATTCCGCTTGCAAAAATCAAAGAGGATAATTCACTTTTGCCAAAAGACAAGCTTGTTGTCCTCTGTTGCAAAAGCGGTCAGATAAGTGACGAGCTTGCAGAAAATCTGCGTGATGACGGATTCAATACCGTGAATCTTGAGGGCGGTTATTACAGTTGGTTGAGAAGTCAATTCGAGAATGAGGACTATGCAACCGATGTTGAAAAAAGCATCCGCAAAAAGTTCAGCAAGACGATTTGGAGCAGATTTACTGCGGCGATAATCGAGTACAAGCTTGTTGAGCCGAACGATAAAATTGCCGTCTGCATTTCGGGGGGCAAGGATTCAATGCTGATGGCAAAGCTTTTTCAGGAGTTGAAAAGACACAATAAATTTCCGTTTGAGCTTGTTTTTCTTGTAATGGACCCGGGCTACAGCGTTGAAAATCGTGATGTAATCGAGAGCAACGCCCGTAGGCTGAACATTCCGATAACTGTTTTTGAAACAGATATTTTTAATTCTGTTTACAACGTTGACAAATATCCCTGCTACCTTTGCGCAAGAATGAGGAGAGGTTATCTCTACAAAAAGGCAAAGCAGCTCGGCTGTAACAAAATCGCACTCGGTCATCACTATGACGATGTTATAGAAACTATTCTTATGGGTATGCTCTACGGCGGTCAGGTTCAGACGATGATGCCGAAGCTCCACAGCACAAACTATGAGGGAATGGAACTTATCCGCCCTCTCTACCTCGTTCGTGAGGCTGAAATCAAGCATTGGCGAGATTACAACAAGCTGAATTTCATTCAATGTGCGTGCCGTTTTACGGACACCTGCACAACCTGTTCCCCGAACAGCAACACAGGCTCAAAACGACAGGAAATAAAACAGCTTATCGCAAATCTGAAGAAAATCAATCCCCAGATTGAAAGCAACATTTTCCACAGCGTTGAAAATGTCAACCTCGATACGATTATTTCATATAAACAAGGCGATAATAAAGTTTCGTTTCTGGACAGATATGATGATATGGGAAAATAAGAGTACAAAGCTATGTTTATAAATATAAAATCAGATTACAGCACAGCTGAAATTGAAAGAATACTCAGTTCAAAAAGAAATGTAAAATATATGCGAAAGTATGTGGACTATGACCTTGGCATAAACTGGGTGTCGCATCGAAAAAATTTGCTTTGTCTGTTTTACAATTTCGGTACAAAGGACGCACACGGTTGTCAATCAACGGTGCGTCCATATTTTTACGGAAGAGTATTCAAAACGAAAAAAGGAAATAGAATTATAGGTATCGCCCTACCGGAAATTACCTTTTTGTTTTTGTCGCTTGTAATCTTTATTTTTTGTGCCGCAGATATGGTTGAATCGTTTTGGCTTGGTTTAGGCGGTTGTATATTTGCGTTGTTTGTATTTGTACTATTCAACCTCGATATGCCATCAGGCATAAGCCGAATAAAAGATTATCTGGAAAAACAATTCAAAACAGAATACGACTGATTTAATAAAAAGGTTGGGTGACAGTTTTGCAGAACAGCAAATCTCTGCCACCCGATTTTTATATATGGAAGCAAATGTTACAGTGCATATATCGCTCTTTGTGTCTTATCGTTACATGACCTAAAACCATACACCGTGTCGGGTGTTGCATTGAGATGTAAAAAATAGCCCGAAAAGAAAAATAATTCTTTTCGGGAAATAAAACCTGTAAAAATATAAAAAAGTCAGTAAAATCCGAAAAAAATCCGAAAATTCTCTTGACTTATTGATTATTTCAATATAGAATAATAAAATGTACCATAATGGGGATATGTACCGAAGAGGTCGGGAAAATCCGCAAAAAACTTTATCCGACAAGGGGATATTATCACAAAAATCCTTTTGTGTCAAGAGCTTTTTATGAGCAGATTTTCAGTACCGCTTGCCCCGTTTCATAGATTTTTTAAGGAGTGATACGCCTATGGTTAATGTCAAACCCGTAAAGCTTGGCAACACCGAAAGAATGAGTTTTGGTAAAATCGATGAAGTAATTGATATGCCTAATCTTATCGACATTCAGAAAGCGTCATACAAATGGTTGCTTGACGAAGGTCTTAAAGAAGTATTTAAAGATGTTTCGGGCATTACCGATTATCAGGACAACCTTGTTCTCGATTTTATCGACTACACACTTGATGTTGATCACCCGAACTACAGCGTAATTGAGTGTAAGGTTCGTGATGCAACATATTCAGCTGCTCTCAGAGTAACCGCAAGACTTTTGAACAAGTCAACGGGTGAAATCAAAGAGAGCAATGTATTTATGGGCGATTTCCCGCTGATGACCGCAAGCGGCACATTCGTTATCAACGGTGCTGAGCGTGTTATCGTTTCACAGCTTGTAAGAAGCCCGGGCGTTTACTATAAAATGGATCACGATAAAACCGGTAAGGAACTGTATTCAACAACAGTTATCCCAAATCGTGGTGCATGGCTTGAGTATGAAACCGATGTAAACGATGTTTTTTATGTTCGTATTGATAAGAACCGTAAGCTTCCCGTTACATCATTTATCAGAGCACTCGGTCTTGGCACGGATGCCGAAATTCTCGACTATTTCGGTGACGATGAAAGAATGAGAGCTACTATCGAAAAGGATGCCGCTTCAAATGTTGAAGAAGGTCTTATCGAGGTTTACAAAAAGCTCCGTCCGTCTGAGCCTCCGACAGTTGACAGTGCGCAGACACACATAAACAACCTGTTCTTTGACCCCGGTCGTTATGATATGTCAAGAGTAGGCAGATATAAATACAACAAAAAGCTCGGTATTGCAAACCGTCTTGAAGGTCAGGTTCTTGCAGAGCCGATTGCCAACCCACGCACAGGCGAGGTTATGGCTCTTCGTGATGAAAAAATCACAAAGGAAAAGGCTTTTGAAATCGAAAACGCAGGTGTTAAGATTGCCTATGTAAAGGCTGCCGACGAAACAATAGTTAAGGTTATTTCAAACGGTATGGTTGACATTGCTTGCTATGTTGATTTTGACGCAGAAGCAGAGTGTGATATCAAGGAAAATGTTCGTTTTGATGTTCTTTGCGAAATTCTTGATTCCTGTGAGAATGAGGATGACCTCAAGGAAATGCTCAGAAGCCGTGCAGATGAGCTTGTTCCTAACCACATCACAGTTGATGATATCTTTGCAACAATCAACTACCTCAACTGTGTTGCTCACGGTGTCGGTAACACAGATGATATCGACCACCTCGGCAACAGAAGAATCCGCTGCGTAGGCGAACTTCTTCAGAACCAGTTCAGAATCGGTTTCTCCCGTCTTGAAAGAGTTGTAAGAGAGAGAATGACAACCCAGTCACAGGATATGGAGTCACTTTCGCCTAACTCACTCATCAATATCCGTCCCGTAACAGCGGCAATTAAAGAATTCTTCGGTTCTTCACCGCTTTCACAGTTCATGGATCAGGGTAACCCACTTGCAGAGCTTACCCACAAGCGTCGTCTTTCAGCCCTCGGTCCGGGCGGTCTTTCAAGAGATCGTGCAGGATTTGAGGTTCGTGACGTACACTACACACACTATGGCCGAATGTGTCCTATTGAAACTCCTGAAGGTCCTAACATCGGTCTTATCTCATATCTTGCTTCATTTGCCCGTATCAACAAGTACGGCTTTATCGAAGCTCCTTATCGTAAAATTGACAAGGAAACAGGCGTTGTAACCGACGAGGTTGTTTATATGACAGCCGATGTTGAGGATAACTACGCTGTTGCACAGGCTAACGAACCGCTTGATGAAAACGGCAGATTTGTTCATTCAAGAGTCGTAGGTCGTTACCGTGACGAGTTCGTAGAGTATTCTCCCGAAAGATTCGACTTCATGGATGTATCTCCTAAGATGGTTGTATCTGTTGCTACGGCTATGATTCCGTTCCTTGAAAACGATGACGCAAACCGTGCTCTCATGGGTGCGAACATGCAGCGTCAGGCAGTTCCGCTTCTCCGCAGTGAAGCTCCTATCGTCGGTACAGGTATGGAGTACAAGGCAGGTACAGACTCAGGCGTTTGTATCCTCGCTGAGGAAGACGGTATCGTTATGAGCGTTGACGCCCGTAACATTCGTGTACAGTATGACTCGGGCAGAGTTCAGGACTTTGAGGTTATCAAGTTCCTCCGCTCTAACCAGGGTACATGTATCAACCAGCGTCCTATCGTGTCAAGAGGACAGAGAGTTAAGAAGGGTGAAGTTCTCGCAGACGGTCCCGCTACCGAAAACGGTGAAGTTGCTCTCGGTAAGAACGCTCTCATCGGCTTTATGACATGGGAAGGTTACAACTACGAGGATGCTGTTCTTATCAACGAAAAAATCGTTCGTGATGATGTTTATACATCAATTCACATTGAAGAATATGACACAGAGGCAAGAGATACAAAGCTCGGACCCGAAGAGATTACAAGAGATATCCCGAATGTAGGTGAAGATGTTCTCAAGTATCTTGACGAGGACGGTATCATTCAGATCGGTTCTGAGGTTAAAGCAGGCGATATCCTTGTCGGTAAAGTAACTCCAAAGGGTGAAACAGAGCTTACAGCCGAGGAAAGACTCCTTCGTGCAATCTTCGGTGAAAAGGCAAGAGAAGTCAGAGATACATCTCTCCGTGTGCCTCACGGTGAATGCGGTACTGTTGTTGATGTTAAGGTGTTTACCCGTGCAGACAGCAGAAACGAACTCCAGCCCGGTGTAAACAAGGTTGTAAGAGTTTACCTTGCACTCAAGAGAAAAATCAGCGTAGGCGATAAGATGGCAGGTCGTCACGGTAACAAGGGTGTTATTTCAAGAATTCTCCCAATGGAAGATATGCCGTTCCTTCCTGACGGTACTCCGCTTGATATCGTACTTAACCCGTTGGGCGTACCTTCTCGTATGAACATCGGTCAGGTTCTTGAGGTTCACCTCGGTTATGCCGCAAAGGCACTTGGCTGGAAGATTATGACTCCTGTATTTGACGGCGCTCATGAGCAGGACATTTTCCAGTGTCTTAAAGACGCAGGTTACAGCGAGGACGGTAAGACATGGCTTGTTGACGGCCGTACAGGCGAGCGTTTCGATAACCCTGTAACAGTAGGTTATATGTACTACCTCAAGCTCCATCACCTCGTTGATGAAAAAATCCACGCAAGAAGCACAGGTCCTTACTCTCTCGTTACACAGCAGCCACTCGGCGGTAAAGCCCAGTTCGGCGGTCAGCGTTTCGGTGAGATGGAAGTTTGGGCACTTGAGGCTTACGGCGCTGCTTATACACTTCAGGAAATTCTTACAGTTAAGTCGGACGATGTTGTCGGCCGTGTTAAGACCTACGAGGCTATCGTTAAAGGTCAGAATATTCCTGCTCCGGGTATTCCTGAGTCATTCAGAGTTCTTATTAAGGAACTCCAGTCACTTTCACTTGATGTTCGTGTTCTTAACTCTGACGGTGAAGAAATTGACATTAAGCAGAAGTTTGATGAGGACGAGGATATTGTTGATGCAACAAATCCGGAATTTGAAGAAGACCATGTAATGACATCAATGGACGGCTACACTCTTGACGAGGGCGGCGAAGAAGGCAATATGTTTGACGATTCACTTGCCGATGTTGAAGAGGACAGCTACACATCGGATGATTTCAGCGATGACTTTGGCAGTGACGATATGTAAGGAGGAAATGCAATGATAGATAATAATGTTTTTGACTCAATTAAAATCGGACTTGCTTCTCCTGAGCAGATGAGAGAATGGTCTTACGGCGAAGTTAAAAAGCCCGAGACAATTAACTATCGTACTCTCAAGCCTGAAAGAGACGGCTTGTTCTGCGAACGCATTTTCGGACCGACAAAGGACTGGGAATGTCACTGCGGTAAATACAAGAGAATCCGTTTTAAGGGTAAAATCTGTGACCGTTGCGGTGTTGAAGTAACCCGTTCAAAGGTTAGAAGAGAGCGTATGGGACACATTGAGCTTGCCGCTCCCGTGTCGCACATTTGGTATTTCAAGGGAATTCCTTCAAGAATTGCCCTTATGCTTGATATTTCTCCCAAGCTTTTGGAGAATGTACTCTATTTCTCACAGTACATCGTAACAGATCCCGGCGACTGCCGTGACCTTGCAAAGTATCAGTGCCTTACCGAGGGTGAGTACAATGATATGCGTGAGAAGTATGAAAATGACTTTGAAGCAGGTATGGGTGCCGAGGCAATCAAAAAGCTCCTTGCCGAGATTGACCTTGATGCTCTTTCCGCTTCACTTAAAGAAGAACTCGAAACTGCATCGGGTCAGAAGAGAGTTAGACTCCTTAAAAGACTTGATGTTGTTGAAAGCTTCAGAATGTCGGGCAACCGTCCCGAGTGGATGATTCTCGATGTTGTTCCGGTAATTCCGCCGGATATCCGTCCTATGGTTCAGCTTGACGGCGGTCGTTTTGCAACAAGTGACCTTAACGACCTCTATCGCCGAGTTATCAACCGTAACAACAGACTTAAAAAGCTCCTTGAGCTTAACGCACCTGAAATCATCATCCGCAACGAGAAGAGAATGCTTCAGGAATCCGTTGACGCACTCATCGACAACGGCAGACGAGGCAGACCGGTTACAGGACCTAACAACCGTGCCCTCAAGTCACTTTCGGATATGCTTAAAGGTAAGCAGGGCCGTTTCCGTCAGAACCTTCTCGGTAAGCGTGTTGACTACTCAGGCCGTTCGATTATCGTTGTAGGACCTGAACTCAAAATGTATCAGTGCGGTCTTCCTAAGGAAATGGCACTTGAACTCTTCAAGCCGTTCGTTATGAAACGCCTTGTTGAAACTAAAGCAGAGCAGAATATCAAATCAGCAAGAAAAGCTGTTGAGCGTGCAAAGGACAATGTCTGGGACGCACTTGAAGTTGTAATCAAGGGACACCCCGTTCTCCTCAACCGTGCTCCAACACTTCACCGTCTTGGTATTCAGGCATTTGAGCCTGTTCTTGTTGAAGGTCGTGCTCTTAAACTTCATCCGCTCGCTTGTACAGCATACAACGCTGACTTTGACGGCGACCAGATGGCTGTCCATGTACCTCTTTCGGCAGAGGCACAGGCAGAAGCAAGATTCCTTATGCTCGCAGCAGGCAACCTTCTCAAGCCTTCTGACGGTCAGCCTGTTACAGTTCCTACACAGGATATGATCCTCGGTTCTTACTACCTTACACTTGATAAGGACGGTGAGAGAGGCGAAGGAAAGGTATTCCGTGATGTTGATGAAGTTATGATGGCTTATCAGACAGGCGTTATTGAGCTTCACTCAAAAATCAAGGTTCGCCGTGAACTTGAAATTGACGGAAAAATCGAATCCGGTATTGTAGACACAACAATCGGTAAGATTATCTTTAACAATCCTATTCCTCAGGATCTCGGCTTTATCGACAGAAGTATCCCCGAAAACAGATTCAAGTTTGAGGTTGACTTCCTCGTTGGTAAATCGGGTCTTAAGAAGATTATTGATAAATGTATTAAAATTCACGGTCCGGTAAGAACAAGCGTTGTTCTTGACCACATTAAGGCACAGGGCTATAAGTATTCTACAAAGGGTGCTATTACCGTTGCCGTTTGTGACGCAGTTATTCCTCCTCAGAAGAAGGCGATTATTGCCGAGGCAGAGAAGGAAGTTGATGTTATTCGTGATGAGTTTATGATGGGTCTTCGTTCAAACGAGGAGCGTTACGAAGAAGTTCTTCGTATCTGGGAAAAGGCTACTAACGATGTAACCGACGCCCTCCAGAAAAACCTTGACCGCTACAACCCAATCTTCATGATGGCTGACTCAGGTGCCCGTGGTAGTATGAGCCAGATCAGACAGCTTGCAGGTATGCGTGGTCTTATCGCCAATACATCAGGTAAAACAATCGAAATTCCTATCAGAGCTAACTACCGTGAAGGCCTTAACATCTTGGAGTACTTTATTTCATCTCGTGGTGCTCGTAAAGGTCTTGCCGATACAGCTCTTCGTACAGCCGACTCAGGTTACCTTACCCGCCGTCTTGTTGATGTATCACAGGAAGTTATTATCCGTGAAGAGGACTGCGGTACTACAGAAGGTCTTGAAATCTTTGACATCAAAGCAGGCGAATCGAATGTTATCGAAGGACTCCACGAGCGTCTTATCGGAAGATATCTCCTTGATGACTTCTGCGATTCTAACGGTAATGTTCTTGTTTCAAAGGATGTTATGATGGGCGACAAAGAGGCTGACATCATCGTTAATTCGGGTGTTGACCACATCAAGATTCGTTCGGTACTTGAATGTCGTGCAAAACACGGCGCTTGCCGTAAGTGCTACGGTTCTAACCTTGCCAACCGTCAGCCTGTTACTGTCGGTGAGGCTGTCGGTATTATTGCCGCTCAGTCAATCGGTGAGCCGGGTACACAGCTTACAATGAGAACATTCCATACCGGTGGTGTTGCATCTGCCGAAGATATCACACAGGGTCTTCCGAGAGTTGAAGAGCTTTTCGAGGCTCGTAAACCAAAGAGCCTTGCAATCATCAGTGAAATCGACGGTGATGTTCGTTTTGAAGAAATCAAAAACGCAAAGCACGCTGTTATCTTTAACAAGGAAACAGGCGAAGAAAGAGCTTACCTCATTCCTTTCGGTTTCCGTGTAAAGGTATTTGACGGCGACCACATCAAAAAGGGTGACAAGATTACCGACGGTGCTGTTAATCCGCACGATATACTCGATATTCTCGGACCCGAGGCAGTCATGAACTACCTTATTTCGGAAGTACAGAGTACCTACCGTTTACAGGGTGTTGAAATCAACGATAAGCACATTGAGGTTATCGTTCGTCAGATGATGCGTAAGGTTAAGGTTGAGGACGCAGGCGACACAGGCTTTATGTCAGGTCAGACCTATGACAAGAACGAAGTTCTTTACGAGAATGAGCAGATTAAAAAGCGTATAGCCAACGGCGAAGAAGGTCTTCGTGAGGCAACATTCACTCAGCTCCTCCTCGGTATTACAAAGGCAGCTCTTGCAACAGACAGCTTCCTTTCAGCCGCATCATTCCAGGAAACAACAAGAGTTCTTACAGATGCCGCTATCAAGGGTAAGGTTGATCCGCTCGTCGGTCTTAAAGAGAATGTTATCCTCGGTAAGATTATCCCTGCAGGTACAGGTATGCAGAGATATGCAGATGTTCAGCTTGAGAGTAATTCTGAGGCAGAAATCGTTGAGAATGACGATACAGACGATGTTATCGTTGCTCTTGAAGACGATGAAATTATGGACTTCTGATTTAACTGAAAACATATAATGTATAAAAAAACCACGGTATGTGCCAAATGGTGCATACCGTGTATTTTTTCGTTTGCAAACTGTCTGCCCGACCGCAATTTTCAATTTTCCATTTTCAACTTTCAATTTTAAAAAACTTTCGCTCGGGCATAATAAGTTTTTTACATTACAAACTATCTACACGAATTGGGTGCGGCGGCACGCCGTATCACAAATAAAAAAGTCGGGAAACAGAAATTTTGCATTGAAAATCTGCTACCCGACTTTAATTTTTAATTTGTAACTATTTTCTGCCGAGAATGTAATCTGTGGAAACTTTGTACAAATCAGCCAGTTTAATTAAATGCTCAACAGGAATTGACTGAAATCCTCTTTCGTAGCGTGAATAGACCGTCTGCTGAATTCCTAAATATTCGGCAACTTCACTTTGTTTCATATCATGATCTTCTCGCAAATCACGCAGTCTTTTAAAATACATATTATCACCCTGCATAGTATCTATCGGTACTATTGACTTTATCATAAATGGGTGATATAATGATTTTATAGTACTTAAAAGTACTAAAGCATTTAACTTAAAAGCACGCCGCAGTTTCAAGTGAGAAAAACTGCGGCGTGCTTGAATTTTAGGTTATAAAATTCTCAATATAATTTAATTCACGAAAATATCTTTTCTTCTGTCAAAATAAACCTTGTTAACAATTATCATAACAATCGGTAAAACGCACTGACCGACTGTTGACGCATCGAATGCCATGTAATCTGTTGTGCATGAAATTAAAATGGCATAAATAATCGCAATGGCAATATTAAGACCGTAAAGTGCAACAACCATTTTCGGACCGTTCTTTTTCAATCCTGAAAGCTGAAAACGGGTTACGATCATAAAAACGGCAAGTACAAGAAGCAATATGCCATACACGATGTCAACCGCTTTTACACCCGGAAAAAGTGAATATACGGTAAGCGGATCAATTTGCTCGGTTTTGTAAATACTGCCTGTCATGTACAAAACAGCATAGCATACATTAAAGAACGCACCTGCAAAAAGTGCAAAGTAAATCAGAAATTTGTACCAACCCATCTGATGTCCGTTGAATTTATCGGGATACTGTGGGTACTGCTGATACGGTTGACTGTACATCGGTTGCCGATACTGATTCGGTTGCTGATATTGATTGTAATTTGGCTGTTGATATTGCTGATTAGGCTGCTGATAATTAGCCTGCTGATTGTTAAAATCAGGCTGAGTGTTTTGCTGTTGATTGTTTATGAGCGGTGTACCGCATGACTGACAGAATTTTGTGCCGTCAGGACATTGATTTCCGCAATTCGGACAAAACATAGAATCCCTCTCTCAAGTAAAATCAGAGATTAAATCTCCGAAAAAATTTTACCATAAATAATTACAATAATCAACAAAATTCTCAAAATGTACATTAAATAACCCTCCGAAATCATCGGAAGGGTAAATCTTTTATGATTTTATCTGTTTAAGCCCGATTTTCTTTTGTCAAGATAATCCTGAAGAATTATTGTGGCGGCAACCTCGTCAACGACATTTTTACGCTTTTTTCCTCTTGTATTTGTGGTGTTGAGAAAATTGTGAGCCGTAATTGTTGTTCCGCGCTCATCCTGCATAACGCATTCAATGCCTGTTTCATTGCTCAGATTTTCGGCAAACGCTCTGGCATTCTGTGCACTTTCGCCCTCACTGCCGTCCATATTTTTCGGAAGTCCCACAACAATAAGCTCGGCTTTTGTTTCTTTGGCTGTATTTGACACCTTTTCAAGCAACTGTTTCGGCGACTTTTCAAAAATAACCGTATATGGCGACGCTAAAAACTCGGTTTTGTCGCATACGGCAATGCCTGTGCGTGCTTTTCCGAGGTCAACTGACATTATAATCATTTTGTTTGTCCTTTCACTTTGGTTTACTCCATTATAATGCAAAATCGGAATTTTAACAACGGCTTTTTTTAATGTTGAACAATCTTTTGCGTAATTACTTTATTAAGTTTTTTCAAAGCTTTGTTTCTACAAAAGAATATAAAAATTCTCATTCACAAAAAGACAAAACTGTTACCCATAATATCCTATAATAAAAATACAAAAAGAAGTAAATCATTAAAGGGATGTTGATTTTTATGGAAGCAAAAACTACTTTGGCTCGCAGACAGGACGCTGTTCAGGGCGATTTTATGCGGAAAATGCTCACAAACGCAGGTTGTCTGCTCTGCGGAATTTTGGTGTCACGGGGAGCGGTTCTCGGAAGCCTTGCACCGTTCGGGGCGTCATTTGCGGCGGCAGTTCCGAGAAAGTATCTTTTGTCATCACTCTTAGGCACGGCATTCGGCTATGTCCTGCTCAAACCCTCGGACAGCTTTCGCTACCTTGCCGTTGTGGCGGCAATAGGCGGTCTGCGGTGGCTGCTCGGTGATCTTGACAAGGTTACCAAAAGCAAGGTTTTTGCTCCGCTTGTGGCATTTGTTCCGATTTTTGCAACGGGTGTTTCGTTGCTTTTCGTAAGCACAAGCACGCTGACAACCTTTGCCGATTGCGTAACCGAGGCGGTAATTGCAGGTGCGGCGGCATATTTTATCAGCACGGCACTGCACCTTGCAGGCGACAACAGAAGTTTTGAAGTTTTTTCGCAACAGGAAACCGCAAGCGTGGTTATGTCGGGGTGTATCCTGATTCTGGCTTTCGGCAGTATTGCGTGGCAGAATATCTCGCTCGGCAGAATTATTGCAATGCTCGTCATTTTGCTCTGTTCACGCTACGGCTCGGTTACGGGCGGTGCAATCAGCGGAATTTCAACAGGGGCGATTTTCAGCATTGCGTCAAGAGAGAACGGCTACATCTGCGGCGGTTTTGCATTCGGAGGACTTATGGCGGGGCTTTTTTCACAGCTCGGAAAATTGGGCTGTGCGATTGCCTTTGTAATCTCAAACGGTGTGATGTGCCTTGCGTTCGGTTCGCAGTTCGGAACACCGTCGGGTGTGCTTGTTGAAAGCCTTGCCGCAAGTGCGGTGTTTATGGTTCTTCCGAAAGAGGTCGGCAATGTGATTTCGCCCGTGTTTTCAAGCGACAAAAATACATCGCTCGGAGAGGCTCTGCGAAAAAATATTGTTATGCGACTCGACTTTGCCTCAAAAGCAGTCAGCAATGTGAAAAATGATGTTTCAGAAGTTTCTGAAAAGATGAAAAAGCTCTATTCGCCTACATTTGACGCTGTTTGTGAGGGTACAAGAAATGAAGTCTGCGAAACCTGCGGACTGAAAATGTACTGCTATGAACACAAGGGCGGTGTCACCCGTGACGATTTTGCAAGGCTTGAAGAGTATCTTGAGTCGAACGGCACAATAGGCGAAAGAGATGTTGAAAAATCTTTCGTAAAAAACTGCTGTAAAAAAGGCGAAATTGCCCGTTCAATGAACGCAAACTACCGTGAATATCAGTCGGCGCTTGAGGCACAACAAAGGATTACCGATGTGCGGAGCGTTGTTGCAGGGCAGTTTTCCGGAATCGGCGATATTCTCCACGATTTGGCTGATGAATTTCGCAACACAATGCGGTGCGATAACGAATCTGCACAACGGATAATCAGCGCCCTCACAAGCCTCGGTGCAATTGTTGAGGAGTGCATCTGCCTTGTGTCAAACGGCGGAAGAATGAGCGTGGAACTTACGCTCTCGAATAAGTCCGAAAAGCTTTCTAAGGGCGAGGTTATGCGTGAGATTTCACGCTGTTGCGGAAGAAGATTTGACCTTCCGACAATCAGCCGTGAGGGTAACAGAATCCGTATTGCAATGTGCGAAATGCCCGTGTTTGATGTTGAAATCGGAAGCGACCAGCACACCGCCGACAACGGTAAGCTCTGCGGTGACTGCATAAATTATTTCAATGACGGTTTCGGCAAAACTTATGCGCTCGTGTGTGACGGTATGGGTACGGGTGGCAGAGCTGCCGTTGACGGCAATATGGCGGCGTCTGTTATGACAAGACTGCTAAGGGCGGGACTTTCAGCCGACAGCTGTTTGCAGATTGTGAACTCCGCCCTCATGGTGAAAAGTGAGGACGAATCGCTTTCAACGGTTGATGTCACAAGTGTTGACCTCTACACCGGCAAAACCACCTTCAAAAAAGCAGGCGCACCCGTAACATTTGTAAAGAAAAACGGCAGGGTAACGGTTCGTGAAATGCCGTCGCTCCCTGCAGGAATTCTAAACGGTATAAAATTTTCAACCGACACGGTAAATCTGACAACGGGGGATATGATTGTTATGGTATCAGACGGTGTAATTACGGGCGATGACAAATGGCTCGAAAAGCTTATTCGCACATGGAATGAGGGCAGTACCCAGGATCTTGCAAAGGCTGTTGTTGACGAGGCGGTAAAGCACCGTAAGGCCGAGCGTGAGGACGATGTCACCGCCGTTGCAATCAGAATTACGGAGAACGGACATTGATTCAAATTGGGTTAAAAATTGAAAAACGGAAAATATAGCGAGGTTAATCGGACACACGCAAGTAAAGACACAGAATTTATGTAAAATAAATTTATATAGATATCAGAAAGTTACCGATGTTTAGTAGCGGAGAGCACGGTTCTCCACTACATTTTAATACCTACACAAAGAAACAGGCTGTACAAAATTGCGTACAGCCTGTTGTTTTAATTGTCTATTGAATAATATTTTACATCAATTTTCGGCAAGGATACTTTACTTCCTAAAACGCTTTCATAAGAGTACAAGCCGTCACATTCACCCCAAATTGTGATGATGTCATCTTCAAGAATTCTGTCCGATTCCTCCGGAACTTTGCAAAGACCACGGCGTGTCGCAGGCACAGATTGCAGAGCTTTTGGGAGTGTCACACTATACGATATCATCATACGAATGTAACCGCAGTGATCCCGATGATAATTCAAAAATAATCATTGCAAAACTTTTTGATGTGTCGGTTGACTATCTCATCGGTCTGATTGACGAACCGCTCTCGTTTAACCGCAATATTCGCTCTGTTTCTCTTCCACAGTCATTTACAAAAAAGGAATGTGGCGATGTGCTTGACTATATAAAGTATCTCGAATTCAAAAAGAGTAAAATTAATGAATAAAAACAACCCTTATCCGTTTGTGAGATAAGGGTTGTTTTGGAATTTGTTGGTGTTAATGGATTTCATAAAAGAACTTGAGTAGGATATAATATGTTTGAAATTTATTATTGGGGAACGAATTAGGCTTTAAAATGCAAAAATATTCCCCAAGGTGCATTGACTGTTGGGGAGAATTGTATTATACTTTTACAAGAGAATGTACCCCAAAGGAGAATTATAATGGCCGCAAAATACAATGAAATACAAGAGTTACTAAGAAGCCGTGCTGACCTTAATGCAAGGTTAAATTTAATGCCGTATGACGGAACTCCCGAAATTAAGGAACGAGGTAATGAAAAATATCTTTATGTGAGAAAGCGTGTTGCAGGAAAACAGACATCAACTTATGTAGGTGCATATACGGAAGAATTATATAATTTGCTCCTCCGCAATGCCAGAGAAGCCCGTGAAATCAGGAAAGAACTTCGCAGTATAGATAAACAACTTGCAAATGCGGGATATTCAGAAGATGAACTTTCTTCTGATGTTATAAACAATATTGCGTTTGCCCGTGCAAATATGAAAATGAATATATATGATCAGGCTGTTCTTGAGGGTGTTGCTACATCATTCCCACAAACTGAAGAAATCATAGATAACGGTAAAATTTCCGGTGTGACTGCAACAGATGTTCAGAAAATTTTGAATTTAAAACACGCATGGGAATTTATTTTGGATCGTGATGTAATAGCAAGTCGTTCCGACTACTATATGCTCAGCCATATAGCAAGAGTTGTTAATGAAGGATTTTTTGCGGAAGGCGGAAGAATTAGAGGAGTTCCAGTTACTATCGGAGGTTCTTCATATGTTCCACCGTTGCCTAATGAGTTGAATGTAAAAGAAAAAATCCGTGAAATTATAGAAGAAAGTGATGAAGTTATCAATACGGCAATTAAGTTGTGCCTTTATTGTATGAAAACACAAATATTTCTTGACGGTAACAAGCGTGCCTCTGTAATTTTTGCAAATCACTATCTTATTTCACACGGTGGCGGATTTTTGGTGATTCCTGAAAAGGAAGTGCCTGAATTTAAAAGACTGCTTGTAAAATACTATGAGGGTGAAGATATAACCGTAATTGCAGATTTTATGAAAAAGTATTGTTGGAAAAAGATAGAGTAAAAACAAAAAAAGAAAGTACCCGTTTGAGTACTTTCTTTTTTGGTGCGCCAACAGGTGTTTTATCTATCTAAGTTATTCTACCTCGCTTGTTGCGGCTTGTTCAAAGCTAAAAATTCATCAACGCTCTCGCTAAAAACAGTCCGCCGGACTGTTTTCTTAACGCTCGCCTTCGAGTCCCTGTTTACGCATAACGGTAAAATAAAAAGAAAGTACCCGTTTTAGTACTTTCTTTTTTGGTGCGCCAACAGGGACTCGAACCCCGGACCGACCGGTTATGAGCCGGTAGCTCTAACCAACTGAGCTATTGGCGCGTATTCTGTTTTCATTTGACAAATAGTTTATGCAATGTCAAATATCGTAATCAGCTTACGCAAAAAATATTATATCAAACTTTCCTTTGATTGTCAATGATTTTTCTACCGTAATATTCATTGTGGTTTTGCACAGTAAATTTAAATAAACTTACTTTTCACTTGTTCAAATCAACTGTTTGTGTTATAATTGCCTTATACGGACGGTGAAGATACACTTGACCGAAAAACAATTTGGAGGTTTTTAATATGGCAGAAATAAAAGCGTTCAGAGGAATGCGTTACAACACGGAAAAAGCAGGCGAAATTTCTCAGCTTTGCTGTCCGCCTTATGACATCATAAGCGAGGAACAAAGACTCGGTTATATCAGTGAAAACGAGTATAATATCATTCGGCTTGAGCTTCCGAAAGAGGGCGAAAACCCGTATCAGACAGCAAGAGAAATTCTTGATATGTGGCGGAACAAGGGCGTTCTTGTGAGCGAGGACAAGCCTGCAATCTATGTTTATGAGGAAGAATTCACGGCTTACGGCGAACGCAAGAGCATCAAGGGTATCATCGCCCGTGTTCATCTTGAAGAGTTTGAAAAGGGAATCATTCTTCCACACGAGTTCACTCTTTCAAAGGCTAAAGAGGACAGACTTAATCTTATGAAGGCAACAAACTGCAATTTCAGTCAGATTTATGCCCTTTATATGGACAGCGAGCATACAACTCTCGCAACAATTGATAATGAATCTAAGGACACACCAAAGCTTGAATTTACCGATGGTGAGGGTGTTACTCACAGACTTTGGATTGTTACGAATGAAAATGTAATCGCAAAGCTTTGTGCAGATTTTGCCGACAGAAAGCTCTATATTGCAGACGGTCACCATCGCTATGAAACCGCTTTAAACTATCGAAACTACTGCCGTGAAAACGGTCTTTCAAAGGTTGGCGATCCCTGTGATTATCAGATGATTTACCTTGTTGACATGGAGCATCCGGGACTTGTTGTATTCCCGACACACCGCCTTGTGCGTGATTTGCCGGACTTTAATGTTGAAAAAGTTCTTGACGGTTGCAGGGAATATTTTGATGTTACCGAAATGAACGGTACGGACAATATGGAAAGCGAGCTTGCAAAGCTCTATGACGAGGGCAAAAAGGCATTCGGATTCTATGTCGGAAACGGAAAATGGTACAGGCTTGTGCTGAAAAATCTTGATATTATGGACAAGCTTCTTCCCGAATTGAGTGAACCGTCAAGACAGCTTGATGTTACCGTTCTCCATTCACTTGTGCTTGAAAGAATTTTCGGCATTGATAAGGAAAATATGGCAAATCAGATTAACCTTACATACACCAAATTTTTCTCAGAGGCTGTTGAGGGCGTTGGCAACGGCAAGTTCCAATGCTCGTTTGTGCTTAATCCGACAAGAGTAACCGAAATCCGTGATGTTGCCGCCGCCGGCGAAAAGATGCCGCAGAAGTCAACATATTTCTATCCGAAGATGATTACGGGCATGGTTATGAACGATATCGGAGTTGAATAATGAACGAAAAGATGCGTAGAAAAGATAGGGAAACTACCGAAGAAAGAGCCTATGAAATCCTTAAAAACGGTGAATACGGCATTTTGTCAACAATCGGCGAGGACGGCTATCCCTACGGTGTGCCTGTAAATTTTGCCGTTGAGGGCAACAAAATTTATTTCCATTGCGCTCCGAATTCGGGTTTGAAACTGAAAAATGTTGAATACAGCAACAAGGTTTCGTTTTGCACGGTTCAAAACAACAGAATTGACGGTGCAAAACTGACTTCAAAATACGAAAGTGCGGTTGTGTTCGGTACGATTGCAAAATCGGTTGAAAACAAGAACAGAGGTCTTGAACTGATTGTTGAAAAATATGCTCCCGAATTTATCGAAAGCGGAAAAAGGTGCATAGAGAAATCGGGCAGTATGACAGGCGTTTATGAAATCACAATCGAAAAAATTACGGGCAAGGAAAATAAATAGTTTATTTATAATTGTTTAAGGACAGAATATGAAAGAGGTGAGTATATGAAAATTCTTGTTGTTTTTACGGGCGGTACAATCGGCTGTGTGCGTAAAGGCGAGGTGCTTTCGCCCGACAATGAGCAGAAATATATGCTCACGCAGATGTATCTTGACAGGTACGGCGATGTTGATTTTGACACGGCTGAGCCTTATACCGTCCTCAGCGAAAATCTTGAGGGCTGTCACATGAACCGGCTTGCCGACTGTCTGCAAAGCTATGATTTGAACAGCTATGACGGCATTGTTGTAACTCACGGAACGGACACCCTGCAATACACCTCTGCATTTCTTGCTTATATTTTTGACGGCTTAAATGTGCCGATTGTGCTTGTTTCGGCAAATTATCCGCTTGATGACAGCCGTTCAAACGGCTTTGAAAATTTTGTCGGTGCGATTGATTTTATAAAATCGGGCAGCGGAAACGGTGCTTTTGTTTCGTATAAAAACGCCGATTTGCCCGTGACAATTCACAGAGCGTCAAGACTTATTGCACATTCGGCATACAGCGATGAACTGCACAGCATTTTTGACGAAAGCTGCGGCAAAATTCAGAACGGACTTTTTGTGAAGAATACCCGTTATAAGGCATTAAAAAGCGGATTCGCTTTTGATGAAAGTGTCCGACTTTCGGATAACAGCAATGTGCTGAAAATTTCCGCAACGGTCGGTATGCAGTATCCTGAAATTACGGAAAATGTAAAAGCCGTTCTCCTTGAGGGATTCCATTCGGGTACGCTGAATACAGACGGTAAGGCTTTGAACGACTTTTGTCAAAAAGCAAAAGCAATGAATATTCCCGTATTTTTGACGGGTGCGTGCAAGGGCTTTTATTACGAAAGCAAGCTGAAATTTGACGGGCTTAATATAACAGTTCTGCCTCCTGCATCACCGATTGCAATGTACATCAAGCTGTGGCTTTTGCCGAAAAGTGAATTTGACAAGTCCTTTTTGCCCTGTGCAGAAGATTTTTAATGTTAAGTTTTATAACATTTTAATAAATTAATCTTATAATATATTAAAAAATAACAAAAATAATTTTTGATATTGACTTATAAAAACAAATAATATATATTAATATTTGCAAATTATTGATTTTATAACGATGCGCATCAAAAGATTAATAAAATTGCAGTTATTACATACAGGAGATGGTTTTATGAGAATAATCAAGAAAAAATTTTCAATTGCTTTATGCTTAATGTTGGCAATTGCAATGTGTAGTCTTTCTATCGTTAATACAGCTGCGTTATCAATGCTTTCTGCTGATGTGGCTGATAATAGCGATTTAAAAACCAAAATTGGATATATAGATTTTTCATATTGTTATAAATCAAAAACTTTGGGTGAAGATGTAAAACAAGATCTTAAAAATGTCGAAAAATATATAAAACAAACGAAAAAGTATTCTTTATCTGATTTGAATAAATTAATAAAAAAGGCTGATAAAGCGTCCTTTGATACATATTCAATTAGTAAAGGAACTGATTATAGTAAATACTTGCCAACATCAAAGGTTCAATTGAACAGTTATGAAAAGAAAGTCTTTAATAGTAATCCTACCTATGGTATGGTTGTATTGGTTCAGGCGGATTATGCGAATAAACAAGAAAAAAATAGATTTGGTTCAAATACTATGGGAACAAATGGGGATGCTTTTCGACATGCATTGTGGAATGCGATGGGTGCACGCGGAACAAGTGTAAAATATATGGAACAGTTCGCAACTGCCCATGAAAAAGGTTCGCGCAATTATAATCCTAGAAGCGTAGATACCCAAATGGATTTGAAAAATAATGCTATCGGAAGAAATTTGTTAAAATCCATGAAATTCCCAAATAGACCACCTAATGGAATGACAATACCATTTATTATAACAACGAATATAGCAAATGCTGTTAACAGTGGTAAAATGGTAAGATATGTAGATGTAAAAAAACAAAAAAAGTATAATAAACTTATAAAAACAAATTCTTCATCTAAAAATTAAGGAGGAAAAATGAGAAAAAGTTTGGCACTGACAATTTCGTTAATTATTATGTGTCTGTTTGCAGTAGGTTGTTCGCAGAACGAGTTGAAGCCGAATGACAGTATTGCAACTGAAATAAGCAAAATTCAGAATACCGAAAAGGGAATTTCGCTTGATTCATATGCAGACAGTTGGGATAATGTGCTGATTGATTCATCATATGATATTAAAACAGCTGTCGAAAATCTAAAAATCAAAAATGCCGAAAAACTGTCGGTTACAGGTGTTGACGATACATTGGTCATTGCTTTTATCAAAGATAATTCAATTACCGAATACGCTTTGATTGATAACAAAAACAAAGAAGTGTTTGATATTCTTTTTGATTATATGTATCAAAACACAAACAAAATTTATCCTAAAGGAACACTGTTTGAGAAAAATTAACAAAACCGCATAAATAAAAATAAGGACAAATGACTTGATGACTGTCATTTGTCCTTTTAGGTTATTGTATTAAATTATTCGTCTTTGCTTTTATCTTTGAAATTATCTTCTGTTATGTTGTAGGTTGCACCGACAACTTCCTGAGTAAGATACTTTTCGTTTTCGGCAAGCTTTTCCGAACGGTTGTCTGCCTCCTCATTTTCTTTACCCGGCCATTTCTTGTAAACCACCTTGAGAAGAATAGGTGTTGCAAGCGATGAAACGATGATGAGAATAATAATAGGAGCAAAAAACTGCGGTGCCATAAGACCTGTGTCAAGTCCCTTCTTGGCAACGATAAGACCAACCTCACCACGGTTCATCATACCTACGCCGATTTTGAGCGAGTCGGGCATATTGAATCTGCAAAGCTTTGCCGTACCGCCGCAGCCGATAACCTTTGTCAAAAGTGCAACTGCAACGAGTGCAATTGAGAACCAGAGCATTGAAAGGTTGAAATCGTTAAAGCTTGTCTGAAGTCCGATACTTGCAAAGAATACAGGTCCGAAAATCATGTACGAGCTGACATCCATCTTTCTTTCGATGTACTGTGAATCCTTGATGTTACAGAGGATAATACCTGCAACATATGCGCCTGTGATGTCTGCAATTCCGAAAAATTCTTCCGCACAATATGCACACGCAAAGCAGAGAACAAGGCCGAAAATCGGAATTCTTCTTGAGTGCGGCCAGAGTTTGTCGAGCCACTTGAAGAGAAAATAAAGTGCAAAGCCGAGTATAAATGCAAGAACAAAGAAAAGTACAATGTTGATGCAAACGGACGCAGGCTGAACATCGGGGCTTTTGAAACCGATTACAACGGTGAGAAGTACGATGCCGATAACATCGTCTATAATTGCGGCTGAAAGAATTGTTGTTGCAACCCTTCCTTTCAGGTGTCCCATTTCTTTAAGAGCCTGAACAGTAATACTAACCGAGGTTGCCGCAAGGATTGTTCCCATAAATACAGCCTCAAGCATCGCAAGGTCACCGTCACCAAAGCCGAATACAAGGTAAACAGCCGCACCGCCTGCAACCGAAACGATTACACCGGCAAACGCAACAAGCAAGGCAACAGGTCCTGTTTTGATAAGCTCTTTAAGATCCGTTCCCAGACCTGCCGAGAACATCAGCAAAATAACGCCGATTTCAGCCATACCTGAGATGAATCCGTCATACGAAACAAAATTAAGCATACAAGGTCCTACGATAAGACCTGCAATAATCTCACCCACAACCTGTGGTGCGCCGAGCTTTCTGGCAACAATACCGAGAAGCTTTGCCGCAACAAGGATTATGGCAAGATTCTTCAGAATATCAAGTGTGTTAATTTCCATAACTTCTTTTTCGGACAGACTTCAAACGCCTCATAAACGGCAGTCTGACCGACTCTCCTTTCTCTCTTATAAAACCGAATATATTCTATCACAATCGACAGCAATTTTAAATAAATATTTTGAAGTTCGACAAAAATCGCACTTTGCACAAATTAATGAATAATACAGCTTAAAAAATATGCAAAAAGTATTTTTATGTATTATTGCTTTTAAGGTTTGGAATGCTTGCTTTTATGAGTTTTGTCATATGCTCGGAAATCACTGAAACCGATTCAATAAGTTCATCCGAATAATCGTTTGTGTTCTCCTGATTTTCAACAAAGGCATAGTATCCGCCGTAGATTGCGTAGTCAAGAAGTGTGCAGAATTTCTTATCGTTTATATATTCCGGGCAGTTCTCGAAAATCATATTTTTCAATGATTTTGAAAGCTTTACTATAAGATTGGGATGTTGTGAACCGGAAAAAACCGTGTTTGTCAGTGCCTTGTTTTCGGTCATTGCACCCAGAAGATTGCGATAAAATTTTACGGGCTCGTCAATCATCATCTGCGGATTGCTTATGGTACTTACAATGCCGTCAACTACCTCGCTTTCAATTTTATCCGAAAGGTCGAACATATCCTCATAATATGTGTAGAAGGTCGATTTATTGATGAGTGCCTTTTCACAAAGCTCCTTAACGGTAATTTTGCGCAGTTCTTTTTTTGAACGCAGATTTACAAATGCGTCAAAAATACTTTTCTTGCTTTTTATAACTCTTATGTCCAAAGATAATCACCTGATTTTAAAATTAGTCGGTTTTCCAACGAAAGTAGCGTAATTGTCGCTTGTTTATGCTTTCGTTATTGTATATTATAACAGTATGGGATAAGTGTGTCAAAAATAAAAATTACGGATGAAACACGCATTCCATGACTATTTTTTGGAACGATTTTCACAGCAACTGACAATATTTCAGACAAACCGACAAAATTATTTACATAAAAATCGTTTTTACCACTTGTATATTTGGTGAAAATATATTATACTATACTTGTATTATTGAAGAACTGCCTACAATCGCAGAAAAGAGGGTTACTATGGCTTTTAAAATCAATGACGAAAGAGCGCCGCTTGATCAGTTTTTACAGGGCGAATCTGTTCGTGCTTATGAATTTTTAGGCTCACACTTTGTGAACTGGGACGGCCGTCAGGGCGTTGTTTTCAGAGTATGGGCACCGAACGCATTGTCCGTTTCGGTGGTCGGTGATTTTAACGACTGGAACAATGACGCAAACTTTATGTACAAAATCTCGGACGGCGGCGTCTGGGAGTTGTTTATTGAGGGAATTCCGGAGTTTGCCTGCTATAAATATTGTGTCGAAACCCCGTGGCATGAGAGAAGGCTCAAAACCGATCCTTATGCTTTTCATTGCCAGACTCGTCCCGACAACGCATCCCGTGTCTACGAGATTGACGGCTACGAGTGGCATGATGAAAAGTGGTATGACTACAAAAAAGAGCATCCGCACAAGAGTATGCCTGTCAATGTTTACGAGGTAAACGCAGGTTCTTGGCGTAAGTATGAGGACGGCAATGTTTTCAGCTATCGCAAGCTTGCTGATGAGCTTATTCCTTATGTTAAGAATATGGGCTACACTCACATTGAGTTTATGCCTCTTACAGAATATCCGTTTGACGGCAGCTGGGGATATCAGGTTACAGGCTACTTTGCCGCAACATCCCGTTACGGTGAGCCGAAAGACCTTATGTATTTTGTGGACAGATGTCATGAAGAGGGCATCGGTGTTATCCTTGACTGGGTTCCTGCCCACTTCCCGAAGGATGCACACGGTCTTGGCAGATTTGACGGTACAGGCTGTTATGAATATGAAGATCCCCGTATCGGTGAACACAAGGAATGGGGTACATATATCTTCAATTACGGCAGATATGAGGTAACAAGTTTCCTCCTTTCATCTGCAATGTTCTGGCTTGACAAGTATCATGTTGACGGTATCCGTGTTGACGCCGTTGCATCAATGCTTTATCTTGACTACAACAGAAAAGACGGCGAGTGGATTGCAAACGCATACGGCGGAAGAGAAAACCTTGTTGCCGTTGATTTCCTGCAGAAGCTCAACACGGTTGTACATATGTTCCACCCCGAGGCTATGATGATTGCCGAAGAAAGTACGGCATGGCCAAATGTTACACGCTATCCGATTAAGGATATGGGACTCGGCTTTGACTACAAGTGGAATATGGGTTGGATGAACGATATGCTTTCGTACATCTCACTTGATCCGTTGTGGAGAAATTATCACCACGACACACTTACATTCAGCATGGTTTATGCTTTTTCCGAGAACTTTATGCTCCCGATTTCTCATGATGAAGTTGTTTACGGCAAGGGTTCTCTCATCAATAAAATGCCCGGCGACTATGACATGAAGTTCAGCGGTGTGAGAGGTTTCATAGCGTATATGATGGCTCACCCGGGTAAGAAGCTTATGTTCATGGGCAGTGAAATCGGTCAGTTTGACGAGTGGAATGCGAACGAGGAGCTTGAATGGAACCTTCTTTCATTTGAAAAGCACCGTCAGCTTAACCTTTTCTTTGCTGAGGTAAACAAGTTCTATCGTGATGTTCCTGCCATGCATGAGAACGACTATGATTGGGACGGTTTCCAGTGGATTGCACTTGATGACTACAAGAACAGCATCATTTCGTTCCGCAGAATTGCTTATGACGGCAGTGAAATCATCTGCGTGTGTAACTTCCAGCCTGTTCAGCACGATAACTATGTTGTTGGTGTGCCCGAATACGGTATTTATGAAGAAGTGTTCAACTCCGAGGCTGAAGAATTCGGCGGTTGCGGAATCAGAAACGAGGGCGAGCTCAAGGCTAAAAAAAAGAAAGACCACGAGCTCAACTATTCAATGGAAATCACAGTTCCGCCGCTTGCTGTTATGTATTTCAAGCTTAAAAAGAAGCTGGCTCTTCCCGTAAAGAAAAAGACTACGGCAAAGAAGGACGCCGCTCTTGCAAAGCTTAAAGCCGAAAAGGCAAAGAAATCGGCAAAGGCTGCTCCGAAAAAGGAAGATAAGGCAGAAAAAGTAAAGGTTGAAGCAAAGTCTGCAAAGGCAGAAGCAACCGCTGAAAAGGTTGAAAAGAAAGCCGAACCCGCTCCCGAAAAGCCCGTTAAAAAGGCAGCAAAAGCAGTTAAGAAGGAAACTCCTGCTCCTGCTGAGGTTGAGAAAAAAGCTGAAAAAACAGAAAAAGCAGAAAAAGCAGTTAAGGCTGAAAAAGTCGAGAAAACCGAAACTGCCGTAAAGGCTGAAAGCAAAACCGTAAAAGCTGAAAAGCCTGCCGAAAAGAAAACAACAGCTAAAAAATAATCAAAATATTACAAATCATTTGTGCCGACGGATTTTTCTGTCGGCATTTTTGCTTGCCCGAAAACGCATTACATACAAAATTTTTGTAAAGTCTATTGTTATTGTGACCGTATTTGTGGTATAATCATTTAAATGCGGAATGCCGAAAATTGCCGTTTGAACGGCACAAAATTGTCGGCTGATTTTAATTTTGATTATTACGGAGAATTTTATATGAAAATCGACAACAAAAAGGCAAGAATAATTCTTGCGGTTATTATTGCGGTGAGCCTTGTCATAAGCACGGTTTATATGTTTGCAAAACAGGGCTTTCATGAGGACGAGCTTCTGACCTATAACCTTGCAAATTCCTCAAAACAGCTTAATGTTGACGGAGGTTGGAACAGTCCCGAAGATTTCAACGAGTATCTTGCCGTGTCGCCCGATGACAGATTCAACTATGCTCAGGTATATGAAAATCAGATTATAGATGCGTCGCATCCGCCTCTCTATTACGCACTTGTTCACACGGTCTGTTCATTCTTTCCGGGCGTGTTCTCAAAATGGCTTGCCTATTCAATAAATGTGCTTGCCATGGCAGGCATTTTGATTATGCTTTATAAAATCGGACGGAAAATCACGGGCAACAATCTTTACGCCTTGATCGGTGTGGGGGCATATGCTCTGAGTATTGCGTGTATTACCACGACAATTTATCTCAGAATGTACGCAACGCTTACCTTCTGGGTGCTTGCGTTCGTTTATATGAGCATAAAGCTCTATGAAAAAAAGAACACCGTCGGCATAAAGGACTGCATTCTGCTTGCATTTACAGTGCTTTGCGGTGTGCTTACCCAGTATTATTTCATCCTCTTTGCAGGACTTACGGGACTTGTTTTCCTTGTGTTCAAAATCAAGGAAAAGTGCGGTAAAGACCTTATTAAGTACATTATTGCGGCTGTTGTCGGTGCAGGACTTGCACTCTGCATTTATCCGTACATAATCTCGAATGTACTCGGCGGCAACCGTGGACTCAGTTCGCTTGATATGTCGGCGCTTGATATGATTACGGTTGTGACCTATGTTTTCTACAAGCTTTGCACCTATGTTCAGATTCTTGCAAAGGATATGTTCATCAATCAGGTTTGGCTGCTCGGACTTTGTACAGCCGCAGTTATCGGCTTTGGAATTTATTTCCGTTTTGTGAAAAAGGTAAAAATCCCTAAAAAGGCGATGTTTGCCGTAGTTCCGGCAGTTTGCTATTTCATTGGCATTTCACTTGTTTCACCGTTTAACAGCGACCGCTATGTTATGGCGTCACTACCGCTGATTGCGATGCTTTTTGCATTCTCGTTCATCAGAATTTTCACACTTTTCAAAAATCAGAAGATACGCCTTGCCGTGCCTGTGTGCATTTTGCTTGCGTCAGTCACAGCGTTTGTTACGGTTAAGCCCTATTACACATACGGCAAAACAAATCTCTATGAGCCAAAGACAGACAACTGCATTTTTGTCGGAACTGCAATGCTTGAATGGAACAAGTGTATTGACAAGTTTATGAACTACGACAGCACAATGATTGTTCAGAGTTCAAAGTTCTCTCCGACTCTCGGTGATGAGCTTGAAGAATTTGCAGAAAAACGAGGAGTTATCACCAACGGAAAGGTTTCTTCGCTAGCCGAGGCATTTATGTTTAACGGCGACACAAATAAGCAGGAAACCGACAGCATGGAAAAACTCAAAACGGACAAAAAGCTTGCGTCACTTGACGAGGTAACGGTTTATGTTTCCCGCCTTGCAGACAAAGATGATGTGCTTAAATACATAACGGAAAACACAAAATTTAAGAATTATGAGCTTATTCAGGCTGATTACAGCTTTGAAGATTTCTACAACTGGTACGACTATTTTGTTGAAACCGAGTCGTATTGCAATGTTTATCGTTTTTATTAACAGAGGTGTTTAAAATGAATTCGGATAAAATCGATCGCAAAAATTCTATCGGTGTAGCATTTTCGGGCGGCGGACTTCAAGGTATTGCTCACATCGGTGCTGTTCAGGCTCTTTATGAACTCGGAATCCATCCACAGTATGTTTCGGGTACAAGCTCGGGTGCGGCAATGGCGGCAATCGTTGCAATGGGCTGTGATTCCGATGAAATGAAAAGAGTTGCAAAAAAGCATTGGAAAACTCTTGCCGAAATCGACAACGGCCTTATTTTCAAATCTCTTGCACAGCTTATTCTAAATAAAAAGATTCAGAAAGACGGCATCAAGTCGGGTGAACTGATTGAAGATGTTATCCGTGACATTATGAATGAAAAAGGGATAACAGGCTTTGAAAATCTTCCGATTAACCTTTCAATCTGTACGGTTGACACGCTTACAACCGATGAATGTATTTTTACAACCAAGGAAGAAAATCTTGAAAACGAGCATATTCACTACATAACAGGCGCTCCGCTTGAAACTGCTGTTCGTGCAAGTATGTCGTTCCCTGCAATTTACACAACCTGTCCTTATGACAAGTACAACTTTATTGACGGCGGTTCAAAGGACAATTTGCCCGTAAAAATTCTGCGTGATATGGGCGTCGGCAAGGTTCTTGCAATCGGCTTTGATATTATGACCTACAATCCCGACGCAGGTCTTGGTGGCCTTATTAAGGTTATTTGGCGTGCGCTTGATGTTTATTCAATTGACGGTACAAGAGAGTCAAAGAAAATGGCTGACCTCGCAATTGATATCAAGAACGAAAACACACAGCTTTTCTCAATGGACAGCGTTGACGAAACCATTCAGGAGGGCTACGATGCGATTATGGCTCACAAGGACGAAATTTTAAAGGTTTTTGGTGAGCAAAACAGTGCGGAATAATTAAGATTAAAGAGGACTTCTTTTTTGAGAAGTCCTTTTGATGTAGATGAAACGAGGATTTTATGTTAAAAATTTTGAATAAAACCCGAAAGGTATCGGGCAAAATGTCCGTACCAAAACAAATTATGACAACATTCTTTGCTCTGCTTTTTGGCGGTGGCATGGGAATTGTCGCAAAGTTTCTTGATTTGAACAGACTGCCGAGCTTTCTCGATTGGCTTGATTTGTCAAACTTTTTGGGCAGAACGGCACCGTGGATTTTTATTGCCGTGTGCCTTGCCGTATTCAGCAAATCACCCTTAAAAGCAGGAATTAATGTTTTTGCGTTTTTTGTGGGAATGTTAATAGGGTACTATGTGTGGACAAGTGTTTTTGCAGGCTTTTATCCCGATATTCCGTACCTTATGAGGTGGCTGATTCTTGCTGTTGTATCGCCGTTTTTGGCATTTCTGATTTGGTATGCAAGGGGACGGGGTGCGCTTGCAATCGGAATTTCTTCCGTACTCATAGCAATATTCTGTTGCTTTGCATTTAATCTCAACTTTGCCGATTTCAGAATTCTGTACTTTCCCGAATTTATACTTTGGCTTGCAAGCATCGGAATTTTGTTCAAGGATGTAAAACAGAGTGCATTTTCTTTGCTGATTTCAATTCCCGTTGCCCTTTCGCTTGAATATACGGGACTTCTCGGAATTATCGGCATTGGTTGATATTTTTAAATCTCTGTTGTATAATCTAAGTGCAGATTATTTGCATCTCTAAAGTGATGTAAATAATCACAGAAATTCAAAATGTGAAAAATGTAAAAAATTTGCAGGAGGGTGATTTTTGTGGATATCAGCGTTGGCGACAGAGTTGAGATGAAAAAACAGCACCCATGCGGTTGCAAAACCTTTGAAATTCTGCGTGTGGGAATGGATTTTAAGATAAAATGCGAAAAATGCGGCAGAGAGGTTATGGCGCCCCGTGCAAAGATTGAAAAAAATATTAAAAAAATTTTGACGGAGTAAGATATATTATGTTTGAAAAAATCGAAATATTTGACAAAAGGTACTCCGAGCTTTCCGAAAGGCTCTACCAGCCGTCAGTAGCGGGCAATCCCGAGGAATATCAGAAAATTATGAAGGAAATCAAGTCGATTGAGGAAATCGTTTTGACCTACCGTAAATACAAAGAGGCTGTTCAAACCGAAAAAGACAGCCTTGAAATTCTTGAGGAAACAAGCGACAAAGAGCTTAAAGAGCTTGCTCAGATTGAGCTTGACGAGGCTAAGGATAATATCAAAAATCTTGCGGAAGATTTGAAAATTCTGCTTTTGCCGAAGGATCCGAACGATGAACGGAATGTTATCGTTGAAATCCGTGGCGGTGCAGGCGGTGAGGAATCGGCTCTGTTCAGTGCGGTTCTGTTCAGAATGTATTCGATGTATGCCGAAAAAAAGGGCTTTAAAATCGAGATTATCAATGCCAATGAAACCGAAATCGGCGGTTACAAGGAAATTTCCTTTATGATTGAGGGCGAGGGCGCATACTCACGCTTTAAGTACGAAAGCGGTGTTCACCGTGTTCAGCGAGTACCCGAAACCGAAAGTCAGGGCAGAGTTCACACATCGACAACAACCGTTGCGGTTTTGCCCGAGGCAGAAGATGTTGAGCTTGAAATTGATCCGAATGACCTCAAAATTGACACCTTCCGTTCAAGCGGTGCAGGCGGTCAGCATATCAACAAAACAAGTTCCGCAATCCGAATCACTCACTTGCCCACAGGTATGGTAGTTGAGTGCCAGGACGAGAGAAGTCAGTACAAGAACAAGGACAAGGCTCTTAAAGTTCTCAAAAGCCGACTCCTCAAGGAAAAACAGGACAAACAGGCGAGTGAAATTGCCGAAAACAGAAAAATGCAGGTAGGTACGGGCGACCGCAGTGAGCGAATCCGCACATATAACTATCCGCAGGGCAGAGTAACCGACCACAGAATCGGTCTTACCCTTTACAAGCTTGAAGAAATTCTCAACGGCAGCCTTGACGAAGTGATTGACGCACTTGTTGCCGCTGACAGAGCCGAAAAGCTCAAAGAAAGTATGGAAAAATAATCCGGTGATAATTGTGAAAACATTGTTGTTAAAAAATACAGAGGAAGATATAAAAACCGCAGCAGAGCTGCTTAAAAACGGCGGTGTTGTAGGAATCCCGACCGAAACAGTTTACGGACTTGCGGCTGACGCACTCAACCCCGAGGCCGTAAAGAAGATTTTTAAAGCAAAGGGCAGACCAGGGGATAATCCGCTGATTGTCCACATCTGCGATTTTTCCGATATTGAAAGACTTAACCTTGTGACGAAGATTCCCGACACGGCAAAAAAACTTGCCGATGCGTTCTGGCCGGGACCGCTCACAATGATTATGAAGAAGTCGGATGTTATTCCGAATGAAGTTTCGGCAGGACTTGACACGGTTGCAATCCGTTTTCCGAGCCACAAAACCGCACAGGCGATTATCCGTGAATCGGGTACGGTTCTTGCCGCACCTTCGGCAAATATTTCGGGCTCACCCAGTCCGACAACCGCACAGCATGTTATGAACGATATGGACGGCAAAATCGACGCTGTTCTTGACGGCGGTGCAAGTGAGGTAGGTCTTGAAAGCACGGTAATCACTCTTGCGGGAGATGTTCCGAGGGTACTTCGCCCGGGCGGAATCACGGTTGAAATGCTCGAGAGTGTTCTCGGCAAGGTTGAAGTTGATGATGCGGTTTTGCACAAACTTGCAGACAATGTTAAGGTTGCAAGCCCCGGTATGAAGTACAAGCACTATGCGCCAAGGGCGAGAGTAATACTTCTTAATTGCAACGATGAGCAATATATTGATTATGTAAACAAAAAGGCGGCTGAAGGAGTTGCGGCACTCTGTTGTGACGAAGATATTCCGCTTTTGAAAACTCCCATTTTCTCTCTCGGAAAACGAAACGACTATACAAGACAGGCTCACACGCTTTTTGACGAGCTTCGCAGAATTGATGAGGACGACAGCGTTAAGGTTGTCTATTCAAGACTGCCAAAAACGAACGGCGTCGGAATGGCTGTTTACAACCGACTTATAAGAGCGGCAGGCTTTGAGGTGATTGACCTTGAACAGAATTAAAATTGTCGGTCTTACGGGACAGAGCGGTGCGGGAAAAAGCACGGTTTCGGCATATTTTGCCAAAAACGGAATGTGCGTTATAAATGCTGACGAGATTGTAAAAAATCTTTACACTCCCGATTCCGTGTGCTTAAAGGCTGTTTCGGGTGTTTTCGGTCAGGATATTATCCTTTCTGACGGCAACATTGACAGACCGTTGCTTGCCAAAAGGGCATTTTCAAGCAAAGAAAACACACATTTGCTCAATTCAATTGTTCATCCGTTTGTTACATATGAATTTATGCAGATGGCGAAACAGGCTCAGACAGACGGCAAAAGCGTTGTGATTTATGACGCTCCTCAGCTTTTTGAAAGCGGTGCCGATGTGTTTTGCGACCTTATTGTAAGCGTTACCGCAAAAAAGGAAATAAGGCTTGAGAGAATCTGCAAAAGGGATAACATTGACATTTCCCGTGCAGAGCTAAGAATGTCTGCACAGCTTGACGAGGAATTTTTCAGAAGTCACAGCGACATTGTCATTGAAAACAATTTTTCTATAGAGCAAGTCGAGCTTGCCGCACAAAAGGCGGCAGAGGCTATTAACAACCTGATGAGGTGATAGGATGCCCCAATCAAGGCGATATAAAAAGAAAAAAAGTGCAGGAAAGGCGATTTTGGCATGGATAATTGTGCTTGCAATTCTTGCGGCGGCAGTATTTGTGTTTGTTTCGGTCTTTTACGAGGACACAAAGAAAAAGCTTGATGAGATGAATTATCCACGCACCTACAGCACATATGTTGAAAAAGCCGCCAAGGATTATGACCTTGATCCTGCGTTGATATATGCCGTAATCCACACGGAAAGCGGCTTTGATCCGAAAGCCGAATCGGGCGTCGGAGCAAAGGGTGTTATGCAGATGATGCCATCGTCCTTTGAGTGGCTGCAGGAGCAAAGAGGTTGTGCGGGACAGTACACCGAGGATGACCTGTTTGACCCCGAAATCTGTATTGATTACGGAAGTTATCTTTTAAAATATTTTTACGATTATTACGGCACGGAACGCTCGGCAATTGCCGCATATAATGCCGGCTTTGTTGTAAGCGACTGGCTCAGCGATACTAATTACAGTTCGGACGGAAAAAATCTTGATTCCATTCCGTATCCCGAAACAGAGAATTATGTTGACAAGGTTGAAAGTGCCAAGGAAATGTATATAAAACTTTATTATTCACAATCTAATTAAGTGCAAAGATGTTCCGATGCCTTTGGCGGCGGATTTCAAAATAAAATGGTTTTGCCGTGTTTTACGGCACAGAAAGGACGGTTATTATGGCTGAAGAAAAGTCAAAGACAACTTTATTAAAGGAAAAAATTATGATGACCGAACCGAAGGGCGTTAAGGCTCTTTCGGAGGAAGAAATTAAAAAGGCAGACAGCTTTTGCGATGGTTACAAAAAGTTTCTTGATAACTCACCCGTTGAGCGTGAGGCTGTTCGCTATACTGTTGAGCTTGCCAAAAAAGCAGGTTTTGCAGAGTATGAGCAGGACAAAGAATATAAGGCCGGTGACAGGCTTTATTATGTAAACCGTGACAAGGCTGTTGCTCTTGTTGTAATCGGTAAAAACGGTGTTAAGAACGGTGCAAGGCTTGCAATCGCTCATATTGATTCCCCGAGAGTTGACCTCAAACCGAATCCTCTTTTTGAGGCAAACAATCTTGCTTTCTTTAAGACTCATTACTACGGCGGTCTTAAAAAATATCAGTGGACAACAATTCCGCTTTCACTTCACGGTTCGGTTGTAAAGCTTGACGGTACAAGAGTTGACATCTGCTGGGGCGATGATGAGAACGAAAGCTGTTTCTGCATTACAGACCTTCTTCCGCACCTTGCAAGGGAGCAGGCGTCAAAGCCAATGGCAAAGGCAATTGAGGGTGAAAACCTCAATGTTATCCTTGGCTCTCGTCCGTATGATGCAGACAGCGAGGAGAAGGACCTTGTAAAGCTTAATGTAATGGCTATTCTCAATGAAAAGTATGGCATTTGCGAGGGCGACTTCCTTTCGGCTGAGCTCTGCCTTATCCCGTCTTTCAAGTCAAGAGATATCGGTTTTGACAGAAGCATGATCGGCGGTTACGGCCATGATGATAAGGTTTGTGCTTATCCGGCTGTTATGGCGGCTCTTGATGTTGAAATGCCCGAGCAGACTTGTATCACATATCTTACAGACAAAGAAGAAACAGGCAGTGATGGCAACACAGGTATGCAGAGCGACTTCCTCCGTTTCTTCATCTATGACCTTGCAAAGCAGGACGGTGTTGACGGCTACCGTGTTCTTTCAAAAAGCACCTGTCTTTCTGCCGATGTAAATGCCGCATTTGATCCGACTTTTGCGTCTGCATATGAGGCTAACAACTGCTCATACATTAACAACGGTGTAATTATTTCAAAATACACAGGTCACGGCGGAAAGTATGACACATCAGATGCGTCTGCCGAATATATGGGAAAAATCAGAGCTATGCTTGAGAATAACGATATTCTCTGGCAGGTCGGTGAACTCGGCAAGGTTGACGGCGGCGGCGGCGGAACAATCGCAAAGTATGTTGCCAATATGAATGTCGATGTTGTTGATCTCGGTGTTCCCGTGCTTTCAATGCATGCTCCGTTTGAAATTGTTTCCAAGACAGATGTTTATATGGCATACAGAGCATTTTTCACTTTTTTTGATACAAAAGATTAATTTCGGAAAAAATACAAAAAACACTTGATTTTTGCACCGAGTTGTGATATCATACTACTTGCGGCTGATAAAAGGCCGCATATGCGCCGGTAGCTCAGCTGGATAGAGTGTCTGACTACGAATCAGAAGGTCGGGAGTTCGAGTCTCTTCCGGCGCGCCAAGAAAAACGCACTTGTGTAAACAAGTGCGTTTTTCAGTTATATTCGCCTGTCGGCGAGTGATATTGCCGTGCAGTGATATTCGGTCATACCGAGTGATATTGCCTGCGGCAGTTTTAAAGCGAATATAATATCACCGAGAGCGAAAGCGAGCGATAACACATTTATATCACGCCGAGTTAAACGAGGCATATCACCGATAACTTTACAGACATTCGGCTTTGTGATATATTGTATTTTGGGTGATGATTGTGTCTGAAAGTATTTTACGGAATAAATCAAAAGAATTTGCAAAACAGATTGTATATATGTGTCGTGATATCAAAGCAAATGCAAGAGAATCGGTTTTAACTAATCAACTTTTGCGTTCGGGAACAAGTATAGGTGCAAATATTCACGAAGCACAATATGCGCAGGGTAAAAAGGATTTTATCTCCAAGTTGGAAATAGCACAAAAAGAGTGCTTTGAAACTGAATATTGGCTGGAACTTCTTTTTGAAACAGGATATATATCCGAAACCGTATATAAGCCATTGCAAAATCAGTGCGGCACAATCAGGAGAATGCTGATTTCATCGATCAATACAGTAAAGAAAAACGATAAATGAAACATATAAACAGTCTAACGCCGTAAGCGTTTCTGATGATTAAGTTTATCTAATCCTTTACACCTTAAAACTCAGACCTCATCCTTGTACAATAAACACTATCTATTAAAGAATGTTAGTTAAATTTTGTGCAAAGTATGCATAAAATGAAAATTATTGTGTACAATGGCTTAAAAAAATAGATTATAAAGGCTATTTTCAGCATTTCTACTCTTTGAATTTGGAGCAATTTGTGATAGAATGTACATAAAGTGGTTACAAATAGGTAACAATCACTTTGAATTCAAAAAAAGGAGTGTTTCTTTGCGAAATGTTTTAAAAAGTGTTTTTAGCAAAAAGGTTTCTGCGGCAGTTCTCACGGCTGTAATGCTGTTTGTGTCGGTTTTCTCAATGTCGATGATTGCGAGTGCGGCATCGTTCTCACCGAGACTGTCTGCCCCGAGTTTAAGTAACAAATATTATTACAGTGATTTAAATGCTTTTTATAAGTACGGTTACGGTATGCCGAACTGTACAGCATATGCCTACGGCAGAGCCTATGAGATTCTCGGCTCTGAGCCAAAGCTTTCATGGAACAATGCCGAGCAGTGGTACGGCTACAACAAGGCTAACGGCTACTATAAGTACGGCCAGACCCCGAAGGTCGGCGCAATTGCCTGCTGGTCATATAACGGTGGCGGCGGTCATGTTGCTGTTGTAGAAAAGGTTGAAAACGGTCAGATTACATTTTCTAACTCTGCATGGAGCGGTAAGAGATTCTACCTTTCCTATGCAAGCACATCCGACAAGAATGCCGGCGGTAACAGCTGGTGGAATTTTCAGGGCTACATTTACCTTGGCGATTTCAGCGGCAGTACAAGCACTACTCAGGCTACAACCAAAAAGGTAACTTACACAACAGGTACATATAAAACAGATGTTGACGATTATCTCAACATGAGAAGCGGTGCGGGTACAAGCTATTCATATGTAACATCTGTTCCGGGCAATGTTACTCTTAATGTAACAAAGGTTTCAACAGCCGGCGGTTACACATGGGGTTACACCTCGTACAACGGCAAGACAGGTTGGGTTGCTCTTGATTTCTGTACTTTTGTTTCTTCATCAACGGTACAGCCAACAACAGCAAAGCCTACTGTACAGCCTACCACAGCCAAAGCCACGGTTCAGCCGACTACTGCAAAGGCAACTGTTCAGCCGACAACAGCCAAGGCTACACAGCCTGCAACAACTGTTCCTGCTGCAACAGTACAGCCTACTACGGTACAGGCAACAACAGCTCCTGTAACTACACAGCCGAGCAATGACAATAACAATGATACTCCGTATATGATCGGCGATGTAAACCTTGACGGTCATGTCAATGTTATTGACGCAACTGAAATCAGCAAGTACATTGTTTCAATTTCAACACTTTCTGATGTTCAGAGAGAACTTGCGGATTACAACCATGACGGTGAAATCAATGTCGTGGATGCCACAGAAATCCAGAAACTTGTTGTCGGTAACAACTGATAACAACAAAACAAAATCAAAACACGCTTTGCATTTTGCAGAGCGTGTTTTTTGTTTGGAACTTTTATAACAAAGAGGGGTATGCGAGGATGCATACCCTTTTTGAGTTTAATAAGTTTAATATTTAAGCATTATGTCAACGAAAAATTCACCGTTATTGTTGCCTGCATCAAAAATTCCGTCATAGACTTCGGTTATGCTCTTCATGGAGTGAAGTCCGATGCCCTTGCCCTGATGCTTTGTGGACGAATAAGTTTCGCCGTCCATTTCCAAAGGCTTGCCGTAGTTGTTTGTTGAAACAATGTACAAACAGTCGCCTTTTATTTCGGAAGTCAGGTTAAAATATCTTTTGCCTTCTTCTACGGTACAGCAACCGTCAATTGCGTTTTCGAGTATGTTGCCGAAAATACTGCATAGGTCAACATCAAGAATTCTCGATTTGTCGGGCAAATCAATCCGCCAGTTAATGTCAACATTGTTCTCAATCGCCTGTTGACGATAGTGATTGAACAAAGCATTGAGTGCGTCACTTTTGCAGATTCGCACAGGTGCTGTTACAGTAAGCGAATTTTCATACTGGGCAATGTAGTCTTTCAGCGCCGAAAGATTTCCTTCATCTGCAAGTCGGCTCATAACATGAACTGAATGTTTAAAATCATGCCTTGCTTTTGAGGTGTATTTTATGTACGACTGCAACGATTCTGTGTAACTTTTCTGAATTTCAAGAATGTTGTTTCGTTCTGTAAGCTTTGTTTTTTCAATAGTAGTCTTGCTGAAAATGTAGAATAATATGAATACTATAAGATACAATGCAAGCTCAAATATTGTAATGATGAATCCTTTTGCATAAACCTTTCCAACACGAATATTTGCGTAGGAAATCGGTATGATATAGATGTTTGACACCATAAGTGCAATGGGCAAAATTGAAAACAAATACCACACCTTGCCGATATTTATGTTGTCAATCATCCATGCATAGTATTTTGTAAGCGGAACAAGCGCTCCCATTGCCGCAACCGAAAGCCCCATTTGAATCAGGCTATATGAGGTGTTAACTCCTCGTGAGATTTCTTCCTGAAAAAATGAGTTGATAAAATATGCATACAGAGAAAAGAATGAAATCAAACAGCACACACTTATAAAAACAAACAAACAGCGTGCTGTTCCGGCCTTTGTAACGCTTTTAATAAGGAAGAAAAATATTACAAGGTCGGGGAAGAGAACAAAGTTTAAATTCTGAATGTCAAAAGCCGTCATCACAATTGACGAGAGAGAACCGAGTATGATAAATGAACACAAAAAGAGCGTTACTATCTTTGAAATCGGGTATTTTAATTGATTTTTTAACGGTAAAAGGCAGAATAAACTTAACGGTATTATTATGACAAAGCTGAAAAATGCCTGAAGAAATTTTATGAATGCGTCCATGTTCACCTCCGCTGGTTTTCTCTGATTTTTTTGAACATATATTCACGGATACTCTGTTCAATCCGAGTCTTTTCACGAATTTTAATCGGGAATCTTTCACCGTTGCCTGTAACACATACAGAGCCTTCAATGTCCTTTATGTAATCGGCATTCAGCACGATTCCCCTGTTTACGGGTATGAAACGGGTGTCGTTGTCTGCAAGCTTGAGAAACTCTGCAATGGTCATTCGTGTGCGATATCTAAGTCCCGAAACAACACCTATGTTGATATAATGTGCATCGGATTCAACAGAAACAATTTCCTTAAGCGAAATCAGCGTGTTTCGACGGTCACACATAACTTCAATGTATTTTGAATTATCCGATACATATGACGAGGCATCATCAAGTACCTTGTAAATCTGCTCAGCTTTGTAGGGTTTTGTTATGTAATGAAAAGCGTGAACGGAAAATGCCTGCATCATAAAATCGGGGCTTGTTGTGACAAATACAATAAGAATATCACGGTCTTTTTCACGAAGCTTTTCGGCCACGGTAATGCCGTTCATCTTCTCTATAAAAATATCAACAAAGGCTATTTTGTAGGTGCTTTCCTTGAATGAATTGAAAAAAGCTATTCCGTCAGGAAAACAATCAATCTGCACATTTTGCTTGTGTCCGCCAAAATATGCGTTGCAGATTGAGTAGAGAATGTCTGCCTGAGGCTTTTCGTCGTCAATAACTGCAATTTTCAAGATATCGCCTCCTTTGAAATAATTTAATTCGGAGCAATGATTAACTGCACTTAGATTATACCATAAATTTGAAAAATATTATATCCGATTGTCATATGTTTTTGCCAAAAGATTGATGTTTGTGCCAATTTGTTGAAATGTTGCATTAAATTGGCTATCATTGAGGTGATAAAAGCGAAACACGAAAATTGCGGTGTTTCCGTAAATCAAAATCGGAAAGTAAAAAATATCGGAAAGAGGTAATCAACTATGAAAAAAATCAAGAAGTTAGCTTTATTGCTTGCAATTTGTATGGTAGGTACAGTAGGTCTTGTAGGTTGCGGTAATGACGGTGACTCGTCAAGCAAAAACGAAAGTTCGGCATCACAGACTGCTGACGACAATGCAAACAGCGCAGATGACAGCGCCGCTGATTCAAAGGAAGGCGATTCATCGGCAAGCGTTGTAGGTACTTGGACTGTAACAGCACTTGAAGGTACGGACGGTACAGCCGTTTCAATTGATGACTACGCAACAGCAAACGGTGTTAAACCTGAAACTTTGAAATGTACATACACATTTGCAGATGACGGTACATTCTCAGGCGAAATGAGCGGTGTGACTGTTTCGGGCAATTACACATTTGAGGGTACAGATCTCGTTATGACAGTAGGCGAACAGCAGTTTAACTACACATATGACGCTGACAATGATATGCTCAAATACACAGATCCTAACACAGGTCTTTCAAGTTATTGCGAAAGACAGCAGTAATTGTAATCTAATCCTAATTTCCTAATACTACACTACACAAAACAACCGCTCACCGAAAGGTGTGCGGTTGTTTCTGTTTGATGACATGATTGTTATTTTGTAGCGGCGAACACGGTTCGCCGCTACAGTAGGTCAATTACATCGTGACATTTATAAAATATATCTTAATATATAATTTGTGTCATTACTTACTCGCCGTTAATTTACTTTGTTTGTCGGAGTTCCGTTCAGAAAATTTTTGATGTTGTCCGAAACTATGCCCATAAGGCGTTCTCTGGTTTCAACGGGCGCCCATGCAATGTGGGGGGTGATGATGCAATTTTTTGCCCCCATAAGAATGCAGTCCTCAACCATAGGCTCAACCTTGAGGGTGTCGATTGCCGCACCGCCGAGGTGACCGCTTTCGAGTGCCTCAAGCAAATCTTCTTCAACCATAACACCGCCTCTTGCCGTGTTTACGAACAATGCACCCTGTTTCATTTTGGCAAAGGCATTTTTGTCAAACATATTTTCCGACTGTGGATTTAGCGGACAATGAACGCTTACAATGTCGCTTGTTTCAAGAAGTTCGTCAAATGAAACATCTTTGATTCCGTCAATATTTTTCGGAGTTCTGCTCGATGCGATTACATTCATATCAAAAGCGCTTGCAATTTTTGCAACAGCCTTTCCGATGTTTCCGAGTCCGACAATGCCGAGTGTTTTGCTTGCAAGTTCATTCAGCGGATATACAAACGGTGAAAAAGTTTTGCTTCTTTTCCACTTGCCGTCCTGAACAAACCGATTATATTCCGCAGTGTGATTGAAATGTTCAAGAATGAGTGCAAATGTGTGCTGTGCAACCGCATTTGTTGAATATGAACCTGCGTTGCAGACGGTTATGCCGTTTTTGGTGCAGTAGTCAAGGTCAATGTTGTTGTAGCCTGTTGCAAAAAGTCCTATATATTTCAGATTTTTTGCAAGTCGCATTGTGTGCGAATCAAGCAGAGTTTTGTTGCACACAACGATATCTGCATCTGCAATTTTCTCCGCAACCTCTTCATATTTCAAAAGACCGAACGACTCAACCTCACCGAACCGATTAAGCACATCGGCATTTACAATATCGTCAAGAACAGTCTGTGCGTCTGTTAAAACTATTTTCATCTTATCACCTCGTTTTTTACTGACTATAGTATATACCGAAAAATTTTTCCTTGCAATCCAAATCGAAATTTTGTATAATATTCGTGCATAAATTGAAAGGAACGGTATGTTAATGTATAAAAATTATCTTTTTGATTTGGACGGAACTTTGCTTCCCATGGACATGGAAAAATTCGTAAATCTGTATTTTTCATCGCTCTGCAAGCGTTGCACTCCTGTTATAAAAATCGAACCTGACGCCCTTATAAAGGCGATGTGGGCAGGTACTGACGCTATGACAAAGAACGATAACAGTCGTACAAACCGTGAAGTTTTCTGGGAAACAGCGGGCAAAGTCAGCGGTGCCGACCTTGAAAAGTTTGATGACCTTTTTACCGATTATTACGAAAACGAGTTTATCGTTCCGAAAGATGCTACAAGCTTTACTCCTTATGCAAAGAAAAGCATTGATTTCATAAAGAAAAACGGCGGCAGACTTATTGCCGCAACAAATCCGATTTTTCCGTTTGTTGCAACAAAACGCAGACTTGAATGGGCAGGAGTTTCTCCCGATGATTTTGAACTTGTTACAACATACGAAAACTTTGGTTGCTGCAAGCCGAATCTGAAATATTTTGAAGAAATCTGCAAAAAGCAGGATATCAAGCCCGAAGACAGCATTATGATCGGCAACGATGTTGACGAGGATTTGTGCAGCGCAAAACTCGGCTTTGATACATACCTTATTACCGACACAATTGTGAACAGAGATAATAAGGATTATTCAGACTACAAAAACGGCAGTTTTGAGGAATTTTACAAAGATTTTCTCAAAGGCGATTAAATATGATTATATTGTGCGGTCAGACGGCATTTTGCTTTGTCTGACCGCTTTTTCTGTGTGCATTTAATTTTACTTTTACAGAATACCTTTTAATGCCTTAAATGAAATAAAAAAATAGTCGAATGTGGTATTATGTGATGTGATACAGGTTATCAGACGGGATTTATTTTGTTTTATATCTTAATTAAGCAGGTGAATGAATTATGTCAGAAGTAATCAGAATTTTTGTTGAAAAAAAGGATGGCTTCAATGTTCTTGCAAAGCAGACGCTTTGGGACATCCGCCACAACCTCGGTATGAAGTCTGTCGAAGATCTTCGTTACATTGTGCGTTACGATCTTGAGGGACTTACTAAGGAAGAATATGACAAGGCGAAAACCATTGTTTTGTCAGAGCCTAACGCCGATGTAATCTATGAAGAAACTCTCCCCGTTGAGGACGGCTGGAAGGTATTTGCAATGGAGTATCTCCCCGGTCAGTACGATCAGCGTGGCGACTCTGCCGAGCAGTGCGTTCAGCTTCTTACTCAGGGTGAGCGTTGCAAGGTTCTCACAGCAAGAGTAATTGCTCTCAAGGGCAATATTACAGACGAAGAACTTGTAAAGGTTGAGGAGTACCTCATCAACCCTGTTGAAAGCCGTCTTGCATCTCTTGAAAAGCCAAAGACTCTTGATATGGAAATTCCCGTTCCCGAAAATGTTAAGAGGGTAGAGGGCTTCAACGACTGGAATGACGATGAGATGCAGAAGTATTACGATTCAATGGGCTTTGCAATGACACTTGCAGACCTCAAGTTCTGCCGTGATTACTTCAGAGATACAGAGCACCGTGATCCGTCGGTTACAGAACTTCGTGTAATTGACACATACTGGTCGGATCATTGCCGTCACACAACATTCCTCACAAGACTTGAAGAGATTGAGATTGAAAAGTCTGCTCTCGGCAAGGTTATCGAGGATGCACTCAGTGAGTATTATGCAACCCGTGACGAGGTTTACGGCAAGGATACAAAGAGAATCGTTTCACTTATGGATATGGCTCTCATCGGTATGAAGTCACTCAAGAAAAAAGGACTCATTCCCGACCTTGACGAAAGTGAAGAAATCAATGCCTGCTCAATTCAGGTTCCCGTTACTATAGATGGAAAAACAGAACAGTGGCTCGTTCAGTTCAAGAACGAAACTCACAACCACCCGACAGAAATCGAGCCTTTCGGCGGTGCCGCAACCTGTCTTGGCGGTGCAATCCGTGATCCGCTTTCAGGCCGTTCATATGTATATCAGGCTATGCGTGTTACAGGCTCGGGCGATCCGACAATTCCTTTCAAGGATACAATGCACGGCAAGCTCCCTTCACGCAAAATTACAACAGGTGCCGCTCAGGGTTACAGCTCATACGGTAACCAGATCGGTCTTGCAACAGGTCAGGTAACCGAGCTTTACGATCAGGGCTATGTTGCAAAGAGAATGGAAATCGGTGCTGTTATCGGTGCATCTCCAAAAGAAAATGTTATCCGTGAAACTCCTCTCCCCGATGATGTAATCGTACTTCTCGGCGGAAGAACAGGCCGTGACGGCTGCGGCGGTGCAACAGGCTCTTCAAAGGCTCACGATGAAAGCTCAATCGAAACCTGCGGTGCAGAGGTTCAGAAGGGTAATCCTCCGACAGAAAGAAAAATTCAGCGTTTGTTCCGCAACCCCGAAACTGCAAAGCTCATCAAGAGATGTAACGACTTCGGTGCAGGCGGTGTTTGCGTTGCTATCGGTGAACTTGCCGACGGTCTTACGGTTGACCTCGACAAGGTAACAAAGAAATATGACGGCCTTGACGGTACGGAGCTTGCTATATCCGAAAGTCAGGAAAGAATGGCTGTTGTTCTTGATAAAAAGGATGTTGACAAGTTTATTTCACTTGCATCAAAAGAAAACCTTGAGGCTACAGCTGTTGCGGTTGTAACCGAAAGTCCTCGTCTTACAATGAACTGGAGAGGCGACACAATCGTTGACCTCAGCCGTGAGTTCCTCAACACAAACGGTGTTACTCAGGTTGCCAAGGCTTATATCGAGGCTCCGAAGTGGGAAGGCTGCTATCGTAAGGTTGCTCCCGCAAAGCTTAAAGATATGCCTGCTGACGAGGCATTCCTTGAAAATATGTCAAGACTTGAAGTTTGCTCACAGATTGGTCTTGCAGAAAGATTTGACGCATCAATCGGTGCGGCTACGGTAATTATGCCGTTCGGCGGTAAGAATCAGCTCACTCCTCAGGAGGCTATGGCTGCAAAGATTCCGCTTGAGAAGGGCGAAACAGACGATGCAACAGCAATGAGTTACGGCTATATTCCCGGTGTTTCACGCTGGAGTCCGTTCCACGGCTCTGCTTATGCAGTTGTTGAGTCGCTTTCAAAGCTGCTTGCAATCGGCGCAAACCCGATGACAGCAAGACTTACATTCCAGGAATATTTTGAAAGACTTAAAGATGTTCCTTCCCGTTGGGGTAAACCTGCCGCAGCACTCCTCGGTGCTATGCAGGCTCAACTCAAGCTCGGACTTCCGTCAATCGGCGGTAAGGACAGTATGTCGGGTACATTTGAGGATATTGATGTTCCGCCTACACTCGTAAGCTTTGCCGTTGCAATGACAAAGGCCTCAAAGACAATTTCAACAGAATTCAAGAACGCAGGTTCAAAGGTTATCTTTGTTCCCGTTCCCGAAAATAAAGAAACACTTATGCCTGTATGGGATAAGCTTATCGAAATGTACAACGCTGTTTATGCTCTCTGCGAGGACGGCAAGGTGCTTTCTGCATCGGTTGTTAAAGAGGGCGGTACTGCCGCAAGCGTATGTAAGGCTTGCTTCGGTAACGGATTTGGCTTTAAGTTTGCAAACGAACTCACAAATGACGAGCTTTTCGCTCCGCTTTCGGGTTCGCTTGTTATCGAACTTGCAGACGGTGCAGAGCTTTCAAACGATGTTCTTCACTATGACCTCGGTACTGTTACAAACGATGCAAAGATTACGGTAAACGGCAAGGAAATCGAACTTTCCGCACTCCTCGAAAAGTGGACTGCTCCGCTTGAAAAGGTATTCCCGACAAAGGCTGAAGTGCCTGAAATCGAAGTTGATGTTCCGCTTTACAGCGAGAGAAATACATCTTCACCTGCAATCAAGGTTGCAAAGCCTACTGTATTTATCCCTGTATTCCCCGGTACAAACTGCGAGGTTGATACGGCAAGAGCATTTGAAAAAGCAGGTGCAAATGTTGAAATGCTCATCGTCAAGAACCTTTCTTCAAACGATATTGAAGAAACAATTGACGAAATGGAAAAGCTCATTGCAAAGTCACAGATGATTATGCTTCCGGGCGGTTTCTCAGGCGGTGACGAGCCTGACGGTTCAGGTAAGTTCATTGCAACAACATTCCGCAACCCGAGAATTGCAGAGCAGGTTAACAACCTTCTCAAGAATCGTGACGGTCTTATGCTCGGTATCTGTAACGGATTCCAGGCTCTTATCAAGCTCGGACTTGTTCCTTACGGCGAAATCAGAGAGCTTAAAGCAAATGATCCGACGCTCACATTCAACACAATTGGCAGACATATTTCACATATGGCTTATACAAGAGTTACTTCCGTTAAGTCACCGTGGTTTGCAAATGTCAACGCAGGCGATGTGTTTGCTGTTCCCGTGTCACACGGTGAGGGCAGATTTATGGCTGATGTTGAAACTGTAAAAGAACTTGCAAAGAACGGTCAGATTGCAACACAGTATGTTGACCTTGCCGGCAACCCAAGCAGCGACATTGAGTTCAACCTCAACGGCTCTGTTTGTGCAATTGAGGGTATCACATCACCTGACGGCAGAGTTCTCGGTAAAATGGGACACAGCGAGAGAAAGGGCGAAAACCTTTACAAAAATGTTCCGTTCGCAAAAGACCAGCAGATTTTTGAAAGCGGTGTAAAATACTTTAAGTAATTTATAACCGAATATTTTATATAAAAACTAAGATGATGATGAATTAAGTGATAATGAAATCGGCTCAGACAGTGATGAAAAAGAGTCGATTTCTAAAAAAATATCAAAAATATCAGAAAATATAACAGGTTTATTTAACGGAATCGGCGATGTGATTTCTAATCCGACAAAAGCACGTGATGATTTATATGTGCTTGATTATGCGATGAATATGTTCAGTTACCACACCTATAATAAAGAGGGTATTTATAATCTGGCTCTTAAAGATAAAGTAAGCGGACTTGATAACATTAATACTGTCAAAAATTTAGGAAGTAAGACTTCATCGTCACTTGGCTGTACATATGCTGAGGCTTGGAAAAATGAAGACACAACATTTACCGACAATAAGACTTTGACTAATAATATGATAAACCTAGAAAATAACTATTCATTCGGAAATGAAATCGAGTATATATTGAATGGTAAAAATAATGAAGCGAATAAATCAGCAATATTTGCGAAGATTTTTATGATTAGATATGCGTTTGACCTTGGCCCCCAGTTTTCTTATCATTGGGATTTTAATACAGGATATGATTTAAATCAATTTGCTATTACTGTAAATACCGCATGTCCTTTTATACCTGCTGTACTTGTAAAAACTGTTGCTGTTCTCGCACTTACTGCTGCCGAAGCGGCATCTGACCTTAATGAGCTTAAGGCAGGTATGAAGGTTAAGCTTGTGAAAGGTAAAGATGATTTAAAATTTACCTTTAGTGTTGATTGCCTGACAAATCTCGTTAATAATACAGCAACCGCAGAATCGGGGACAGGAACACCTGCGTCCGAGCTTAATAGTCTATCTTATTTTCAGTACAGCGATTATCTTTCAATATTTTTATTTATTGATCTTATAAATACAAATAAGGAAAATGAGATTATGACAAGAATAGGAGATGTTATAGGTCGAAATGTTGGTGTGGCGAAAGGCTATTCAAACAGTGGCGATGAAATTTTCAAAATGTCTGAAGCAAACACCTATTATTGCCTCAAAACAAAAGTGCAGGTTCAACCTTTACTGCTTTCGTTACCGTTGCTTCAGGATGACAAGTTTAATAAATCCTCGTCTGTATCCTGGTGGACATGGGAATATTCTATTGTAAGAGGATATAATTAATAAGTGTTCGTGTAAATTAAACTTATTTTTTAACTTATGATTAATGTAAAATATTTTTATTAAAAATATTTGGAGAGGAAATTATGAAAAAATCTAATAAAATAAAATCAATATTCTTAATATTAGCTATTATTACTACGGCGGTAGCATATGGCGGTTGCGCTAATTCAACGGAAAGTGATTCCTCAGATAATATTGAAGTAACTTCAGTTGTATCGTCTTCTGAAGATAGTCCGGAAACAAAGCTGACAGAATCAAAGGACGAGGAATTTTCTTCAAATATATTGGGTGACGGAAATATGGAGATAGTAGCTTACGACGGTGAAGCCAACATTATAAATATTCCCGATTCTGTTGACGGTAAAAGGGTTATTGAAATAAGAGGATATTTTTTAAGAGGTAACGAGAATGTTGTTGAGATAAATATTCCGGATACTATATCAGAGATAAGCAGTGAAGCTTTTGAATTTTGTACAAATCTTGAAAAGCTGACAATGGGCAGAAATACACAAATAATTGGTAAAGCTCTTTGTCGTGGTGATACGAAGCTAAAACAGGTTGTACTTTCAGAATCATTAGTTGAGATTTCTCATTACGCTTTTCAGAATTGTACCTCACTCGAAGAAATTACAATTCCCGACAGTGTTACAACAATAGGTTTTGCTTTCTCTGGATGCACAGCCCTTAAAGAAATACATATGACTGATTCCGTAACATTCATAGGTGTTCCGGAAGATAATGAAGAATGCAATGTTTTTGAAGATTCTGATAATTTAACAATTTATGCGCCTGCAGGCTCATATGCCGAACAGTATGCAAAGAATAATAATATTACCTTTGTTGCGGAATAGAAATATTTATTAAAACAAATTTTAAACGTCCGGTGGGTGAATGTAATGCCTAATAAAATAAAAAATGTTGTACTAAATGAACAAGGTGCTATTGTTGTCGAAGCAACAATTTCCCTTACAGCATTTATGTTTTTAATAGTAACAATCCTGACTGTTATTAATATATGTTATGCTCAAGCCAAAATCGGCGTTGCAGTCAATACAACAGCTAAGGAAATTTCAGAATATTCTTATCTTTATAACCTTACTGGATTAAGAGAAAAACAAGGCGATTTGTATTCTGAGGGTGAAGATGCCAAAAAAACTATAGATGAAACTCTTGACGGTGTGGTTTCAGTCTTTAATTCAGTTGAAGGGATAAGTGACACAGCAACAGGTATTACTATTGATAATATAGGCGACTCATTTGAAGGTATCCAAGGAAATATAAATGATATAGATTCCAGTGTCGATTCAATTCAGTCAAACATTGATTCAATTGTGGTTTGCAAATGTCAACGCAGGCGATGTGTTTGCAGTTCCCGTGTCACACGGTGAGGGCAGATTTATGGCTGATGTTGAAACTGTAAAAGAACTTGCAAAGAACGGTCAGATTGCAACACAGTATGTTGACCTTGCCGGCAACCCAAGCAGCGACATTGAGTTCAACCTCAACGGCTCTGTTTGTGCAATTGAGGGTATCACATCACCTGACGGCAGAGTTCTCGGTAAAATGGGACACAGCGAGAGAAAGGGCGAAAACCTTTACAAAAATGTTCCTTTTGCAAAAGACCAGCAGATTTTTGAAAGCGGTGTAAAATACTTCAAGTAATTTATAACCGAATATTTTATATAAAAACTAAGGACATCCGTTTTTTCGGATGTCCTTGTTGTTTGTGCGGTGTCAAATTATATCGGTTATCGGTGACTGTTAAACTTGCATTTCTGCTGTTTTTAACATATAATAATGTAAACGGGTTATTATTTAAAGTAGAGTGAAAGGAGTTATTTATGAAAAAAGTAGATTATCTTGTAACGGCTAAATGTGAAGCTTTGTATGAATACGCAAATTCTGTTATGGCAAAGTATGAAGATTATCTTGATTCGGAATCGGCTTTGGATTGCATAAAAAATATTTATGACGATTTGTGTGATTATAACACTAAAATTTTACTCTGCGACAGTATTGAACGATATGAGTTATTACTAAAAAATATAAAGGAATTTGATTCAATAATTAAACACGTTTCAGATTCTGTAATGTCGGGTGTTTGATTATGAACTATTCGGAAGCTGAGTTCAATAGAGCATATGCGAGAATAATTCACAGAATTTGTAAGTCAAAATCACCTGATTTAGCCAAATACATATTGGAATCTTCAATTAAATTTGCTTATGCAAAATCAAGAATTGAGAAATTAAATAAATAACAAAAGCAGAGAATATCTATGTTGATGTTCTCTGCTTTTTAGTATATTTTTTGGGACGGCGACACGCAGACAATAGATGATTTACCGTAATCGGAAATGTTACGCTCGGGCATTTATAGCTTCGCATTTGTAAAACTGTCTGCACGAACGGGTGACGGCGACACGCCGTTAGTAAATGCCTTGTACGGTGACTTCGCCTGAATTGATAAGTTTGGTGGTTTTGTCGGGAAGCTCTGCAATAAGCTCGCCGTCAGGGTTTACTCCCACAGCTTTTGCGGTAACGGACTTTCCGTCTTTGGTGAATGTTATATCTCTGCCGACTGTTGCGCAAAGGCTTGTGTATTCCTTTAATGCGACAGGGGAAAGCTTTAAATCGTTTTTGATGAATTCCTCTTCAATGTGGTTAAGCACACAGGCAAAGAATTTGTTCTTGTCAAAATGACCGCCTGTTGCAAGATAAATTGAAGTTGCCTTTTCCTTTATGTCATCGGGGAAATCCTGAGTGTCGGCATTGATTCCGATGCCTGTAATTACATATTCTACGGCGTCAAATTCGGCACTCATTTCGGTTAGGATACCGACAAGCTTTTTCTTGCCGATGATGATATCGTTCGGCCATTTTATACGGCAGTCAAGTCCCGTGAATTCTCTGATTGCCTTGCAGACCGCAAGACCTGCAAGAGGGGTGATTGACGATACCTCTGACGGGGCAATCTTTGGTCTTAACAAAAACGAAAAGGTGATGCTGTCATCCTTTTTTGCTTTCCAAACTCTGCCGAGTCTGCCCTTGCCCTGAGTTTGTTCTCTGGCAACGGCAACCGTGCCGTTTTCGCAACCGTCTGCACCCAGCTTTTTGAGGTAATCGTTTGTTGAACCAACCTCGTCAAGGACGATGAGATTTTTGCCGATTACGGAGGTTTTCAGGTATTTTTCGATTGCAGGCTCGTTGAGGTGTGGGGGATAGGTAACAAGGCGGTATCCACGGTTTGTTACAGAGTCAATCTTGTAGCCCTGTTCCTTGAGATTGTTAATCGCTTTCCACACTGCCTGTCTTGACACACCAAGCTGTTCGGAAATTTCACTGCCCGAAACATAGCCGTCTGTTTTTGTTAAAAGTTCAATAATTTTCTTTTGCATAACATCACCGATTTTAAAATTTAATGTAAAAAATTACGGGCGATTCTAAACAAAATCGCCCGTTTTTGAATGTTAATTATTTACTTTTGTTTGCCGCAACAATTTTCTTGACTGCAATGCTTACTGCCGAACCGACAACAAAGCAAGCAATGATTTCAAGAATGCAGTTGATTGAAAGGGCAGGGATAACCACGGCTGTGATTACATTAAGTCCCATAACTTCGATACTGCCGAAAAGGATTGCCATAAAGCCAAGGAAGAAGGCTGTGTTCATAACAGGGCAGAGTATAGTAGCAATAAGGTCGTTAAGATTGAACTTGCCTACAGTTTTACCTTCAAACACCTTGCCCAGACCTTTTGCGATAAGTCCTGTGAACCAACCCATAAGAGCTCGTGCAACAACACAAATGATAAAGGTGTAAAACCAGTTGATTGAAAGCATTGCCGTGCCGAATGCGTCCATACCAAAGCATTGTACAAAGCTTGTGATACCAAAGAGTGTGCCGAGAATCAATCCTGCTGTAGGACCGAGAACGGTTGCACCGATTGCAATCGGAATGCAAAGGAATGAAATGGAAAGCGCACCGATCTTCAGATATCCGAGCGGTGTGAGCGCCATTACAAGCGTTAATGCGATAAGCACTGCAAGAATAACCATTCTTTGCACCTTTGAAAAGTTTCCTGTCTTATTCATAAAAAATTCCTCCTGCTGTTTCCCTGCTCATTTTCCGCAGGTGAAACGCAAATAATATTTACAAGGGGAGAACCCCGTTGCATCAAATTAATAATTCAAAAACAAGTTGTATATTAAATTGTCTTTATTTTTTATTTCTCTCGTAAATAATTTTGAGTCCGTCAAGAATAATATTCTCATCAAAGATAATATCGTGACGGCAGTTTTTGATTGCAAGCGGAGCAAGACCGCCTGTTGCAATAACCTTGCATTCTGTCTTGCATTCCTCGTTAAACATATCAACCATTCCGTCAAGCATACAGGCTGTTCCGAACATAATTCCCGAACGAATGCAGTCGGATGTGTTTGATGAAATTACCTTCTTTGGAGCTTTCATATCAACCGATGAAAGCAATGCGCCGTGATTTGTGAGTGCGTCAAGCGAAATTCCCATACCGGGGGCAATTGCACCGCCGTGATACGCGTTGCTTGCGTCAACATAGACAATTGCGGTTGCAGTTCCCATAAAAATCATAATGAGAGGACCGCCGTATTTTTCACACGCTCCCACACAGCCGGCAACGATATCTGCGCCCAAGGTTTCGGGATGCTCAATCTTGATGTCAAGACCTGTCTTGAGTCCCGGACCGATGAGCAGACTTTTTTTGCCTGTAACGGTCATAATCGCACTTCTGAGATTATATGTAAATTTCGGAACAACAGAGCTTATAATAGCGCCGTCAATGTTTTTTGCATCGATGTTGTAAATCTGCAAAAATGTGAAAAGTTCAACGGCAAGCTCGTCGCTTGTTTTGTTTTCATCGGTTGAAAAACGGAGTTTGAATTTTAAATTATCTCCGTCAAAAATGCCGAGCTTGACATTGGTGTTTCCGACATCGGCTGCAAGCAGCATTGCTGTTCCCTCCAAACGGTTTTTATAAATATGCTTTTACAAAAGTTTAGATTTAATCGTATTTTACTTTGCTTATTATATCATAAAAAATTATTTCTTCAAGGGCGAATTTAAGGAATTTATCCGATTTTTGGAAAATCCGAAAAAATTGTTGAAATTTGCGTTGGATTGTGTATAATTAAAATAGGTGTGTATAACACGGTCATGTATTACGCAAAATTCTGAAAGGAATGGTTTATTAAATGGACAGTTCAGAAATCAAGCAGCTCCAAATTCTTGCCGCAAGGTCAAGAATGGGCGCAATTCTCGGCACTTACCACGCCAAATCAGGTCATCCCGGCGGATCACTTTCGGCAGCAGATATTTTCACATATCTCTACTTTAAGGAAATGAATGTTGATCCTAAAAATCCCGATATGCAGGACAGAGATCGTTTTGTTCTTTCAAAAGGTCACTGCTGTCCGGCTCTTTATGCAACACTTGCACTCAAGGGCTTTTTTGAATGGGACGAGCTTACAAAGCTCCGCCATGTAGGCGCTATGCTTCAGGGACATCCCGATATGAAGGGTACTCCCGGTATTGATATGAGTACAGGCTCACTCGGTCAGGGCATTTCGGCTGCCTGCGGTATGGCACTTGCGGCTAAGCTTGATAACAAGAGCTATCGCACATATACAGTTCTCGGTGACGGTGAAGTTGAAGAAGGTCAGGTTTGGGAGGCTGCAATGTTTGCCGCTCACAACAAGCTTGATAATCTCGTTGTAATTGTTGACCAGAACGGACTTCAGATTGACGGTACTGTTGAAGAGGTTGCAGGCATTGAGCCTCTTGATAAAAAGTTTGAAAGCTTTGGCTTTGAAGTAATCAAAATTGACGGTCACGACTTCAATCAGATTGAATCGGCTCTCGAAAAGGCTAAGACAGTAAAGGGCAAGCCTACCGCAATTCTTGCCAAGACAATCAAGGGCAAGGGCGTTTCATTTATGGAAAATCAGGTTGGCTGGCACGGCACTGCTCCCAACAAGGAACAGTATGAACAGGCTACTGCCGAGCTTCAGGCTGAAATTGACAGATTGGAGGGCAACTGCTGATGGCACAGGTAATTAAAAAGGCTACAAGAGAAAGCTTTGGCATGGCTCTTTGTGAGCTTGCAAAGACAAATAAGGACATTATTGTTTTTGATGCAGACCTCGCAGCTGCTACAAAGACAGGAATTTTTAAAAAAGAGTTTCCCGAAAGATTTTTTGACTGCGGTATTGCCGAGGGCAATATGGTAGGCGTTGCGGCAGGTATGGCAGCGGCAGGCAAAATTCCGGTTGCCGCATCATTTGCAATGTTTGCAACAGGCAGAGCATTTGAGCAGATTCGTAACTCGGTCGCTTACCCTCATCTTAATGTTAAAATTGCCGGCAGTCACGCAGGTATTTCAACAGGTGAAGACGGTGCTACTCATCAGTGCCTTGAAGATATCGGTATTATGCGTACAATTCCGGGTATGGTTGTCCTTAACCCTGCCGATCACTACGAAATGATGGCCGCTACAAAGGCTGCAATTGAGTACAACGGTCCTGTTTATATCCGTCTCGGCAGACTTGCTGTTGACAGTTTTAATGATCCCGATACCTATACATTTGAGCTCGGCAAGGGTATTACTCTCCATGAGGGCAACGATGTGGCTGTTATTGCAACAGGACTTGTTGTAAACGAGGCTTTAAAGGCTGTTAAGGAACTTGAGGCTGAGGGCATCAACGCTCGTCTTATTAACATTCACACAATAAAGCCTATCGACAGAGATATCATCATTAAGGCTGCAAAGGAAACAGGCAGAATCATCACCGTTGAGGAACACAATGTTATCGGCGGTCTCGGTGACGCTGTTTGTGATGTTGTAAGTGCAGAGTGTCCTGTTAAGGTTACAAAGATCGGTGTGAACGATCGTTTCGGTTACAGCGGTCCGGCTCTTGAGCTTCTTGACAAATTCGGTCTTACACAGCCGCACATTGCAAAGGTTGTCAGAGATGTTGTTAAAGAGGACAAATAATTTCTGAATTAATTTAATAATTGCAAAATATTAACGGTCGGTTTGTTCAAACCGACCGTTTTTGTATGTACCGTTCAAGAATAAAAAGCGAAGGGCGGATATCGCAAAAAACGACAGCCGCCCTTTTTATATTAAAACATCCTCAGCAATAAGCCGAATGGGGCTTTAGTCAGCGTGCTTTATCAGCAGCCGCAGCCACAGCTGTTGTTGTCACAACCACAGCCGCCGTTGTTTCCGCCGCAACAGCAGAGAACGATGATAAGAAGAATAATCCATGAGCAGCAACCGTTGCCGTTACCAAAGTTACACATACGCTTACCTCCTTTCGTTTACACTACATATTATTGTGAAAGGAGAAATGTGTGACATCAAAAAAATGACGGCTGCGAAAACATTCGTAACCGTCATCAATTGTAATGATTTAATTAAACATTGAATCTGAAAAGAACGACATCGCCGTCTTTCATAACATAGTCCTTGCCTTCACTGCGGACAAGACCTTTTTCTTTTGCGGCTGTCATACTTCCGCAGGCGATAAGGTCGTCATATGCGATAACCTCGGCTCTGATAAATCCACGCTCAAAATCCGAGTGAATTTTGCCCGCTGCCTGAGGTGCTTTTGTTCCTTTTTTGATTGTCCATGCACGAACCTCCTGTTTGCCGGCTGTAAGGTAGGAGATAAGTCCGAGAAGTGCATAGCATTCCTTGATAAGTCTGTCAAGACCGCTTTCCTCAAGTCCCATATCGGCAAGGAACATTTCCTTTTCTTCCTTGTCCATTTCAACGATTTCTTCCTCAATCTGAGCACAGATTGGAAGAACGCCGGCGTGTTCTTCGGCGGCAATCTTTTGAACAGCCTTGTAGCCCTCGTTTGAGTCTATGCCGTTTGAGAAATCCTCGTCACTCATATTTGCGGCATAGATAACAGGCTTGTTTGTGAGAAGCGCAACCTCTGAAAGAATTGCCTTTTCGTCATCGTCACATTCAACACTTCTTGCAGGCTTGCCCTCGTTGAGTGCGGCAAGAACTCTTTCAAAAAGGTCGATGTCTTTCTGATACTTTTTATCGCCCTTGAGCATTTTCTTTGTCTTGTCAATTCTGCGTTCGAGCATTTCAACATCGGAGAGAATAAGTTCAAGATTAATTGTTTCAATGTCACGGGCAGGATTGATGTTGCCTTCAACATGGATAATGTCATCGTTTTCAAAGCAACGGACAACATGAACGATAGCGTCACATTCACGGATGTTTGAAAGGAACTTGTTGCCGAGTCCCTCGCCCTTTGACGCACCCTTTACAAGACCTGCAATATCTACAAATTCAATTGATGCAGGAGTATATTTGTCAGGATCATACATTTCTGCAAGTTTATCAAGTCTTTTGTCCGGAACTGCAACAACACCGATATTCGGTTCAATTGTGCAGAAAGGATAGTTTGCACTCTGAGCACCTGCATCTGTAATTGCGTTAAAAAGTGTACTTTTGCCGACATTTGGAAGTCCGACGATTCCGAGTTTCATTTATTTTCACCTCAAATAATATTCGGGCAATGCTTGCCTATTTTCACTGAATATTGTATTATTATATCGTATGGATACTTACTCTGTCAATTCACAGACGAGTAATGCACACTTTGTTAAGTATATCACATAAAATTGCTTTAAACAATAAGAAAGGAAATTTTTATGAGCGAAATAAATACATATTCTGTAACAATTAAGGTTGAAGAAGAAAATCTTGCCGTTTCAATGGGCAGCGGCAGTCTTTGCGTGCTTGCAACTCCGTGCGTTGTGGCTCTTATGGAAAATGCCGCCGCAGCTCTTGCAGACAAGGTTCTTGACAACGATGAGCTTACAACTGTCGGCACGATGATTTCAATTGAGCACACAAGCCCCACTCCTCTCGGTGCTGAGGTTACGGCAACAGCCGTTCTCAAAAGCGTTGACGGCAGAATGTTTAATTTTGAAGTTTTTGCCGAAGATAAAAAGGGTGAAATTGCAAGAGGTACTCACACAAGAGTAAGCGTAAAATCAGAAAAATTCCAGATGAAGGCGGACAGCAAGTTTGATGAATAAGTACAAATATTATCTGTTTGACCTTGACGGCACAATCAGCGAGAGCGCATTGGGCATAAGAGAGTCACTTGAAAACGCAATTAAAAGTATGGGCAAGCCGTTACCGAATCTTGACGATTACACATTGTACATCGGACCGCCGTTGCTCGATACATTCCGCAATATCTGCCATTTCAATGAGGAAGAATCGGCAAGAGGCGTTGAGATTTATCGTGAATACTACAACACCAAGGGCAAGCTTGTGAACAAGCTTTATGACGGCATTGACAGGGTTCTTGCAGAGCTTAAAAGCAGCGGTGCAAAGCTTGCCGTGTGTTCGTCAAAGTATGAAAAGTTTGCCGAAGAAATTACAGACCTTCTCGGTGTGCATGATATGTTTGACGCAATCTGCGGTTCAACACTTGACGGCAGTCGAAAAGATAAAAAAGACCTTATTCCGTATGCAGTTGAAAGACTTGGCGGCAGCCTTGAAAATGACAGAGAAAATATCGTCATGATAGGTGACACTTGGTTTGACACAAAGGGCGCAAGACTTTGCGGTGTTGATTTTGTCGGTGTTGAATATGGCTACGGCGACCTTGAAAGCATGAAAAAAGAGGGCGGCAGGGTGTTTGTGAAAACCACGGCTGAACTCTTGGATGTTCTTACAAAGTAAATAATTTGAAATCGGACAAACGGAATTATCCGAAGATTTTTCGCATACATTTTATCAGAGAATAAAATGTGCGGAGGATTTAAAATGTTCGTTTTCAATTTTAAAATCAAGGCTAAAAAAACAGTAATTTTGGCGGCGGTGCTGTCCGTAACAGCGGCAATAATATGTACAGCCGTCACGGTTGCAATAAATTCACGGTTGCCCGATACAGCCGTAAGTGACAAAACAGGGGAATATTCTCTTGTACTTAATGACGGTGAGGAGAAAAAATTCCTTGAACAGTTCGGAGTTGAAACCGCCGACGCAAAGCCTGAGAAAAGGTCGGTTGTAATTCCGTCGGATTTTAATAAATATTATGAGGAATACAACGAACTACAGAAGAAAATCGGACTTGACCTCGCAAAATTTAAAGGCAAAGAGGTTACGGAGATTACAGTTCCCCTGGAAAAGCCAAAGGATAACAATGCCGTTTTGCTTGTTTACAAAAACAGGGTAATCGGCGGACACATTACAAACGGAGAATACGGCAGTAAAAATCTGCCGCTTGTTGATTAAGATGGAAAGACTCGATAAAATTATTTCGTCACAAAGAGCCGATGGCAGAAAAGAGGTTCAAAAGCTCATAAAAAGCGGTGCGGTTCTTGTGAACGGAAAAATCTGTAAAAAGCCTGATACAAAGGTTGACCCCGACAAGGATGAAATTGTTGTGGACGGACAGGCTTTGAATTACAGCAAATACATATATATAATGATGAACAAGCCTGCAGGAGTTGTGTCGGCAACCGAGGACAGGCAGTTTAAGACTGTTATTGATATTATCCCCGAAGATATGAAACGAAAGGGACTTTTTCCCGTCGGCAGACTTGACCGTGATACGGAGGGACTGCTTCTTATTACAGATGACGGTGACTTTGCGCACAGCATTACCTCGCCTAAAAAGCATGTGGACAAGAAGTATGTTGCAAAGCTTGACGGAGAAATCACAGAAGATACCGTAAAGGCTTTTTCTGACGGAATTGAGTTCTCTGACGGTACGAAGTGTCGCAGTGCCGTGCTTGAATGTGACGAAAATGATAAAAAAACAGGAATTGTCACAATTTGTGAGGGTAAATATCATCAGGTTAAAAAAATGTTTTTGTGTTGTGGATTAAAAGTTGTGCATCTTCAACGAATTTCAATAGGCGGTTTGTATCTTGATAGCAATTTGCACATAGGCGAGTGCAAATTGTTAACGGATTTGGATAAAAAGTCGGTTTTTATCGGCAATATACACTAAAAAATGCATCTGAATTTTATCCTGTGTCGGTTTTAAATAAAATAATGCATATATCTTTGGTCAATTTCGGTATGGTCAAATTGTGCGAAAAGTGGTATATTAATGTATGTAATAAAGCTAAGGACTTTATCGTTATCGACTAATTGGAGGTTTATACACAATGGCAAATGTTTCATTAAGACATGTTTACAAGATTTATGACGGCGGTGTAACTGCTGTTACAGACTTCAATCTTGAAATTGCCGACAAAGAATTCATCATTCTCGTTGGCCCTTCAGGTTGCGGTAAATCAACAACCCTCAGAATGATTGCAGGTCTTGAGGATATTTCAAAGGGTGAGCTTTACATCGGCGATACACTCGCAAACGATGTTGCTCCTAAGGACAGAGATATCGCAATGGTATTCCAGAACTATGCTCTTTATCCTCATATGACTGTATATGATAATATGGCATTCGGTCTTAAACTCCGTAAGTTCTCTAAGGAAGAGATTAAGAGAAGAGTTGAAGAGGCTGCAAGAATCCTTGGTATCGAGCAGTATCTTGACAGAAAGCCAAAGGCTCTTTCAGGCGGTCAGAGACAGCGTGTTGCTCTCGGTCGTGCTATCGTTCGTAACCCGAAGGTATTCCTTCTTGACGAACCGCTTTCAAACCTTGATGCTAAGCTCCGTGCTCAGATGAGAACAGAGATTTCAAAAATTTATCAGCGTCTCGGCACAACATTTATCTATGTAACCCATGACCAGACAGAGGCTATGACAATGGGTACAAGAATTGTTGTTATGAAAGACGGTTTCATTCAGCAGGTTGATACTCCTCAGCATCTTTATGATATGCCTTGCAATATGTTTGTTGCCGGATTTATCGGTTCACCCCAGATGAACTTCATTAACGCTGTTCTCTCTAAGAACGGCGGCAAGTATACTCTTGATTTTGACAAGTATCATGTTCCTGTTCCGGAGTCAAAGGTCAATGCTGACCTCGACAACTATGTTGGCAAGGAAGTTGTTTTGGGCATCCGTCCTGAGCATGTTCACGATGAGCCTGAAGAAATTGCTAAGGCTGAGTGTCTTCTCAAAGCCAATGTTGATGTTACCGAGCTTATGGGCGCTGAAATTTATCTCTATGTAAATATCAACGGTACACCTATCACAGCTCGTGTTGAACCTACTTCAACAGCTAAGCCGGGCGACGAAATTGAGATTGCTTTCGACCTCAGCAAAATTCACATCTTTGATAAGGATACTGAGAAAACAATCACAAACTGATTATAATTTAATTTGGTTTTTACGGCGGAGCGTTATGCTCCGCCGTCTTTGCGTTTGCAGAAGGAAAACGATTGTTGCCGTAAGCACAATAACTTTCAAAACCCATTTGCATTTAAATTTTATAATTGATTAACCGTGATGAATAGATATTTTTCGTATTTTGTCACAAAATCAACACAATGTTGTGATATATTAAAAAACAAATAAGATTCTGTAACAATTGTTTAATTTTGCTTTCAAAACTGTAACTTGTTGCTGATTATGCAAATTCTCTAAAAAAATTCAAGAAAAATTGTAAATAGAGGTTGATTTTTTTCTCGTTTTTGTGTAATATGTATATGAGACAGATTGTATTTTATTGAACTCTTTTACAATCACAATATATAACTGCGGAGAAAACGAGGTAAAAATTTATGTCAAACAGATTATTTCAAGGTATTGTACACCAGATGAAAGACGCAATCGACAGAACGATTGGCGTAATTGACGAGACTTCGGTTGTTATTGCCTGCTCCGAGCTTGGAAAAATCGGCGAGGTAAACGAGAGCGTTAATTCCGAAACACTCAGCTCGACAGCACCGTTTGTTGTTAACGGCTATACATACAGATCTTTCGGCAGCAATGCAAAGTATGATTATGCAGTATTTGTTCAGGGTACCGATGAGTATGCTCAGAAGTATGCTCAGCTTTTGTCGGTTTCTTTTGCAAGCATCAAGCAGTATTATGACGAAAAGTATGATCGTTCAAACTTTATTAAGAATGTTATTCTTGACAACATTCTTCCGGGTGACATTTACCTTAAAGCAAGAGAGCTTCACTTTAACAGCGAGGTTTCCCGTGTGTGTCTGCTTATTAAAATTGTTTCAAAAACAGATGTTTCCGCTTATGATATAGTTCAGAATCTTTTCCCGGACAAGTCAAAGGACTTTGTTATAAATATTAATGAGGTTGAAATTGCACTTGTTAAGGAAATTAAACCCGACACAGAGAGCCGTGACCTTGAAAAGCTTGCAAGCTCGATTTCAGACACACTTTCGAGCGAGTTCTACACACACTGTGTTGTCGGTATCGGCACAACGGTTACAGGCATCAAGGATCTTGCAAGAAGCTTTAAGGAGGCTCAGTCAGCTCTTGAGGTTGCAAAGGTATTTGACACAGACCGTACAATCGTAAGCTATGATAACCTCGGCATTGCCCGTCTTATCTATCAGCTTCCCACAACATTGTGTGAAATGTTCCTCAAAGAAGTTTTCAAGCGTGGTTCAATTGAGAGCCTTGATCAGGAAACTCTCTTTACAATCCAGCGTTTCTTTGAAAACAACCTCAATGTTTCCGAAACATCAAGAAAGCTTTTTGTACACAGAAACACTCTTGTGTACAGACTTGAAAAAATTAAAAAGCTCACAGGTCTTGACCTCCGTGAGTTTGAGGACGCAATCGTGTTCAAGGTAGCTCTTATGGTTAAGAAATACCTCAACGCAAGTCCTACAAAATACTGATTTAGTTAAAGTGTGCCCGAGCATAGTGCGTTCGCTGTGCTCTGGGCGTTTTGACTTTTTATGAGTATTTGTACAATAACTACAAAACAAAGGTGACTTTATGATTGATTTTATAAATGTGTCTAAAACATACCCTAATGGCACTCATGCTCTCTACGGTATTACGCTGAGTATTGATAAGGGCGAGTTTGTATTTATTGTCGGTGCATCGGGCGCAGGCAAGAGTACATTTCTTAAACTCATTATGCATGAGGAAACTCCGACATCGGGCAAAATCGTTATCAACGACACTGATGTTACAAAGCTGAGAAGGAGCAAGGTTCCTTATATGCGCCGTCATATGGGCATTGTTTTTCAGGATTTCAGACTTATTGACAAGATGAATGTTTTCGACAATGTTGCGTTTGCGATGCGTGCTGTCGGAAAACCTTCGGCAGTAATCAAAAAGCGTGTTCCGTATGTGCTTGAGCTTGTCGGTCTTAAAGATAAGATGAAAAACAGACCGAGTGAACTCTCGGGCGGTGAGCAACAGCGTGTAAGCCTTGCAAGAGCCCTTGTGAATAACCCCGAAATTATTATTGCCGATGAGCCGACAGGTAATGTTGACCCCGAGATGTCACACGAAATCATTGAGCTTCTCAATGAAATTAACGCAACAGGCACAACCGTTATTGTTGTAACGCATGAACATGACCTTGTTCGTGAGTTTGACAGACGAGTTGTTGTTCTTGACCACGGAAAAATTAAGAGCGACACCAAGGATTTGTTTGTTAAAGATGGCTATACTGACGATTACGGTGATGACAGCGGTGAAAAAGAAAACACACCGGATTATCCCGATAATGCAGTGGTTGTTCCGGAATAATGCGTTTGCGCAAATAGGATTTTGAAAGGATTTTTGATATGACCGGATTTGGTTATTTGGCAAAAGAAGGTTTCAAAAATGTGTGGAACAACCGTATTATGAGTATCGCTTCTGTCTGCGTACTTATAAGCTGTCTTGTTCTCACAGGTGCGGCGGCACTTTTTTCGATGAATGTTGACAATGTTGTTGAATCGGTCGGCAAGTCAAACGAAACCTCTGTATACATTAAAGACGGATATTCACAGCTTGAGGCTGTTTATGTAGGAAAAGAAATTGAAAAGCTTGACAATGTTGAGTCGGCAACCTTTCTTTCAAAGGAAGATGCGATAAAGCAGTATAAATCTACTCTCGGCGACGACCTCTTTGCAGAAATGCAGGGCAGAAACAAACTCCCTGATTCTTTCATTGTAGTTATGAAGGACTTGTCGAAGTATGACGATACTGTTGCTCAGATTAAAAAAATTGACGGTGTTGACAGCATAAGCAACCACCGTGAGCTTGCAAAGAAGCTTACGGACATCAGCAATCTTGTCAATATGATTTGTATTGCGGTTGTTTGTGCGCTGACAATCATTTCAATCTTCATCATTGCCAACACAATTCGTGCAACGATGTATTCACGAAGATTTGAAATCAGCATTATGAAATCGGTTGGTGCAACGAACTCGTTTGTCCGCTGGCCGTTTCTTATTGAAGGTATGATAATCGGACTTATTTCCGCAATTGTTTCAACAGGCGCAATTGCAATCCTCTATGAGACTGCACAGGCTCTTGTTTATCAGATTGTTCCGATTGATTTTATCCCGATTAACAATGTCATCTGGATTACAGGCGGCTTGTTTGCAATTGCAGGTATTGTTATCGGCTTCTTCGGCAGCTTTATTTCAATCAGAAAATACCTTAAAATGGAAGGTAACGAAATACTCGGTTGGTAATCCCGACAGAAATCTTAAAGGAGGAGATTACAATGAACAAATTAAAAAGAATTTTATGTGCAATGCTCTGCGTATGCATGATTTCAATTCCAATGGCAATACCGACTACTGTTTCTGCTGAGGACAGCATCTCAGACCTTGAACAACAGCTTCAGCAGCTTGAACAGGAAAACGAAAAGTATCAGAAGATTCTTGATGATACAAAGTCTGACATCGCAGAAAAGGAAGAGTACAAGAGCGCCCTTGTAAGCAAGGTTCAGGTTCTTGATGAAAAAATTGCAGTAACTCGTGAGAAAATTTCAAGCCTTAACGATGATATTAAGGAAAAGCAGGACGCTTATGACAAGGGACTTTCGGAAGTTGAGGATCAGTTTGACGCACTTGCAAACAGACTCAGAATTCTCTATATGTCAGGCAATGCAACCGACCTTGAAATCATTTTCGGTGCAAAGGATTTTTCTGACCTTATTGATAAGATGGAGCTTGTAAAGAGCCTTGCAAACAGCGACAAGGAGCTTATCAGCGAAATCCAGACAAAGCTGGACGAGCTCAGCACCAAGAAGAAATCCCTTGAGGCCGACAAGAAAGACCTTGAAACTCAGCAGGCGTCATTGAAGTCGGATCAGGACGAGTTTAATAAACTCATTTCCGATAATGACGAGATTCTTAAAAATCTTTACGCATCAAATTCCGAGGCGCAGAATTCCTTGGAAAGTGCGGCTTTGCAGAGTGATGAGATTGAAGCTAAAATCAGCCAGTACTATGCCGCTCAAAAGGCTGCTGCGGAACACGCTGCTCAGGCTTCACAGAGCTCAAGCTCAAGCGGTTCATCAAGCTCAGGTTCATCATCTGTAATTGTTCCGTCGGGTTCGGGCTTTGCATGGCCTACACCGGGCTTTGTAAGCCGTTCATCTGAATGGTTTGAGGACAGAGAAGTTTATAACCACGGCGGAATTGATATTGCCGGCGCAGGCATCATGGGAACTCCCGTTGTTGCGGCTGCCGACGGTACTGTTGTTGCAACCAACAGCAGTTGTACACACAACTGGGGCAAGAGCTACAGCTGTGGCTGCGGCGGCGGTTATGGTAACTATGTAATGATCAGCCACGCGGGCGGTAAGATGACAGTTTACGGTCACCTTACAAGTCTTACAGTAAGTTCAGGTCAGACCGTTTCAAGAGGACAGGTTATCGGCTATGTCGGTTCAACAGGTAACTCAACAGGACCTCACCTCCACTACGAATGCCGTCTTAACGGTGTAAGATACAACCCGATGTCTGAGTATCCGTACATGTGATAATTTCTTTGATACATACACAATTTGATAATTAATTTAAAAGCCTTCGCATATACTTAAATAAGTAAATATGCGGAGGTTTTTGTTTTGATTACTTCATTGAATGTTGTGTTTCCCGAAAAGTGCGGGAAAATAAGGGGATTTTTTAACAGGCTGAGAGGGGACAAGGTGTGCGTTGAAATCAAAAGGGCAAGGGGCGTAAGCGTAAAACAGCTTACATACATCTGTCGCAGACAAAAGGTCAATCTCAATAAAATTGACAGGGCAATCGGCAATCAGCGCACAAGACTTTTGTGTTGCGAAGAAATGATTTTTCCGAATGACAGCGGTTACAAGCGTTTTTACTCGCCGCTTTTTTCGGCAAGACTTTGTACAAATATGGCGCTTTATGCCCTCAGCAAATTTGATACTCCCGAAAGGCTGACGGTCGGAATTTATGATCCCGACGCTCAATGCACCGACCTTGTTTCATTTGTGTTGAAATATACGGGCAATGTCTGTATTATCACAGATAACGAAGATGTGTTCTATGATGAGCTGAATACCATTGCCGAAGAAACAGGTGCGTGTGCCGTTGTTACTCACCACCGTGAACAGCTTTCAAATTGTGACCTTGTCATTGCACCGTTTGAAATTGAAGAAAATCTCCCTGTAAGAAATGATGCGGTTATCCTCACAAACGGCAGACCTAAGGAAAATATAAAGGGCTTTGTGTATTTTCGCTATTGCTTTAAAATGCCGAACGGATTCGCACTTTTGCGGCCTGAGGGATTGTCGGAGGAATACTTCTGCTCAGCACTCTACACACTCGGTTCACAGTACGAGCTCGGTTCAATTGTTCCCGATTTGTGCCGTAATGATACAGAGGCGCAGACAGTGAAATCTCTTTGCAGTTATCTTGCCCGTTTTGCTTGACAATCGGTGTGAAAAAAATTATAATAAATCTATATGCAGTTTTTTGCTGATATGAAAGAATTTTATACCGTATGCACGCTTGTGCAGGTGCGGTATTAACTGAAAGGAACGATATAAAATGGCAGCTAAACCAACAATGCTTACTGCGGAAGGTCTTAAAAATCTTGAAGAGGAACTTGCAGAATTAAAAAATGTCAAGCGTAAAGAAATTGCAGAGAAAATCAAGGTAGCCCGTTCCTACGGCGACTTGTCCGAGAACAGTGAATATGATGATGCAAAGAACGAGCAGGCTATTATGGAGGCAAGAATCGCTACTATCGAGTCTATCCTCAAAACTGCTCAGATTATTGATGAGTCCGAAACATCTAACGATAAGGTACACCTCACTTCGGTTGTTACAATCGAAATGGTTGGCACAGACAGACAGATGACATACAAAATCGTTGGTTCGGGTTCTAACGAAACAAATCCCGCACAGGGCAAAATTTCAGACGAATCACCTGTCGGCAAGGCTCTTATGGACAGATGTGTTGGTGATGTTGTTGAGGTTGAAACTCCCGGCGGCGTAAAGGCATTTAAGATTCTTGAAATCTCAAAGTAATTTGTTTATCTATTGAATTTTAGCTGACGGATTCTGCTTTTGCAATCCGTCAGATTTATTGATGTTGAAAAGAGAGGAATGATTGGAAATGAGTCAGAAGCCACAGCAGACCGGCACAAGCGATGTTATCAAGGTCAGATACGAAAAGCTTGACGCCCTCAAAAAAGCAGGCAGAGATCCGTTTGTAATTACAACAAGTGCCCGTGATGTTCTCACGGAAACAATTAAAAACAATTTTGAAGAGTACGAAAATAAAGATGTATGCGTTGCAGGCCGTTTGCTTTCAAAAAGAGGCAAGGGCAAGGTTTCGTTTATGGACCTTTGGGATCGTTCGGGAAAAATCCAGATTTTTGCAAAGTTTGACGATCTCGGTGAAGAAGAATACGGTTTCCTTAAAAAGTGGGATATCGGTGATATCGTTGAAGTAAAGGGCTTTGTTTTCAAAACGCAAATGGGCGAAATTTCTGTTCATGCAAAAGAGGTTAAGCTCCTTTCCAAATCACTCAAACCCCTCCCCGAAAAGTATCACGGTCTTACAAATACAGACCTTCGTTACCGTCAGCGTTATGTTGACCTTATTATGAATCCCGAGGTAAAGGATACCTTTGTAAAGCGTTCAAAAATTATCGGTAGTATCCGCCGTTACCTTGACAATCAGGGCTTTATGGAGGTTGAAACTCCTATGCTCGTTGCCAATGCCGGCGGTGCGTCGGCTCGTCCGTTCCTTACTCACTTCAACGCTCTTGACGAGGATTTAAAGCTCAGAATTTCTCTTGAACTTTACCTCAAAAGACTTATCGTAGGCGGACTTGAAAAGGTTTACGAAATCGGCAGAGTATTCCGTAACGAGGGTGTTGACACCCGTCATAACCCTGAGTTTACTCTTATGGAGCTTTATCAGGCATATACCGACTACAACGGTATGATGGATCTTACCGAAAACCTCTATCGCCATGTTGCACAGGAGGTTCTCGGCACAACAACAATCACATACAACGGCATTGAAATGGATCTTGGCAAGCCGTTTGAGAGAATTACAATGCTTGACGCTGTTAAAAAGTATTCAGGCGTTGATTTCAACGAAATTCATTCTGATGAAGAGGCAAAGGCAATTGCTAAGGAAAAGGGTGTTGAGTTTGAAGAACGCCACAAGAAGGGCGACATCCTCAACCTTTTCTTTGAAGAATTTGCAGAAGAGCATATGATTCAGCCTACTTTCGTTATGGATCATCCGATTGAGATTTCTCCGCTTACAAAGAAGAAACCCGAAAATCCCGATTATGTTGAGAGATTTGAGTTCTTTATGAACGGCTGGGAAATGGCTAATGCATATTCAGAGCTTAACGATCCGATTGACCAGAGAGAGCGTTTTAAGGCTCAGGAGGCACTTCTCGCACAGGGCGATGATGAGGCTAACACAACCGATGAGGATTTCCTCAACGCACTTGAAATCGGTATGCCTCCGACAGGCGGTATCGGCTTTGGTATCGACAGAATGTGTATGCTCCTCACAGATTCAGCTGCAATCCGTGATGTTCTCCTCTTCCCGACTATGAAGTCACTCGACAAGTAAAATGGCTTAAAATCGAGGCTTTATAAGGTGTAAACGCTAAATTTACGACCAATTTACGACCAAACAAAGAGAATACGCTAATTTTAAAAGCACTAAATCAGTTTATGATAACTGTTTTAGTGCTTTTTATCATTCTTTTGATATTAACTTATCCATACTTACTTCAAGAGCAACTGAAATTCTGTAAAAGGTTTCAACAGAAAAGTTATATCCTACTTTTTCGCTTTCTATTTGCCTAATGAAATCATGGGATAATTCAACCATTTCAGCAAGCTGTGCAGAAGTAAATCCCTTTTCTTTTCGATACTTTTTAATATTTCGCCTTATAACATCATATATGTTGTTTTCAAATTTTATACATTTAATCTGTTTTTTCATTGTGATCTACCTCCTTACATAATTGTACTTAATGTACTCGATTAAGTATGTTAGGTATTTCCTAACAAAATTCTTGCGAATTTAAAAATCTTGTGATATAATTAGTTAGGCAATACCTCACAAAATAAATTAGGAGTGTTGGGAATGAAAAAGAAACTATTATTATTTTTTACCTTATTTGTGCTTATTTTTATTTTTGCAGGATGTGGAAATAAAATTAGTGAAAAGCAATTAAAATCAGAGTTAGAAACAAACTCAAAATACAGTTTTCTTTCTAATGATGAAACTATAACCGACATTATAATAGAAAAAAGCGAATTAAATGACGATAAAACAACAGAAATTATATCAACAATGGTTACAACCGAAAATTCTGAAATTGAATACAAAAAGGGTGTTGTGTTTACCTATTCAAAAGATAGTGATAAAAATTGGCAAATTGATAAAATAGATATATCAAAAAAATCGGAATGGTCTATTAAACCGCTAAAAGGCATTACAGAAAAGAGTATTAAAGAAACCTTAGAGGGCGAGACAATATCGGTAGATGGTGAAGAATGGCTTATTGAAAAAAGCAATATTAAGGATTTAAAAATAAACAAGCAATCTACGGATATTAAAAATAAAAAAGACAAAGTAGTATTATCACTATCTTTAGATGATTTAGTTGAAACTGCAAGTGGTGAATTGACCATCGACTATATATTTAATGATAAATGGGAAATAAATAACCTCGCAAGCGATAAATCATTTACAGCAGAGGTAAAACCAGAATTTGAAATTAATATGTCTTCCGATAAGCTACTAAACGAATTAGACGGACAAACATTTGTATTTGGTGAAACTCCCGAAAGAGAAATAATATCGCAAATTGTATCTATTGACGCAAGCAATAAGCAATCTATTAAAATTGAAAAGGATAATATTACTGATTTTAAAATCGAAAAATCATCGTCAATTTCAAAGGGTACAATACAAGAATTTGATTGCTCTATGAAAATAAAAAAACAGTACGCAACATTTTCGTTAAATGCAAAAATGTTGTATTCATATTCTGATAAATGGACTTTACAATCAATAGAATTTGATTCAAGCTTAGAAGAAGTAAACTTAACAGGAGAATGGAAAGGAACATATACCGCCGCCGGAGATCGTGGAGAAGCAGTATTAAAAATAACTGAATGTACTGCTGATGGAAATATAAGCGGAATATATAGTTGGGTGCCTATAACAATAGATAAGTACAGGGAGCCGGGTAGCTATTATGTAAAGGGAACTGTAGATAAAGATGAATTCATACTTTTATTGCAGGCAGGCGATTGGATAAATAAGCCTGAAAAAGCTCTATCTGTAACAAAAGTAGGAATTAATACCGTGTTTTATGTAGATGAAGAAAAGATAATTGGAATAGGTCATGAAAATTCGTCTATTAAGCTTTATAATAAGTAAGATCTGAAAAATATGGAGTATAGCAAAGTATCTTATATTACAAAAGAGGAGATTACAAAATGAAAAATATTAATAAATTTCATCAAGAAAAACTAATAAAACATATTAATGATAAAACGATAATTAAAACTAATATAAAATCGCTTATACTTTTGAGCATAATTTTAATACTGCTATTATTAGCTTTTTCAGGATGTTCATTGAAAATGGATAATCAAAATTCATCCAACCTAAATGGCAAAGATGTGACTTCAATTGATGTGAGTGAATTTGTTGGTCAACCAATGAGTGTAGCAGTTGAAAAATTTGGTGAATATAGTGATAGTTATGACAAGATAGGTAATCCGATATGCAAATTTTCTGATGGACTTGTGATGACTAAAGCTAATAATTTAATTAGCAGTATAACTGTTGATTATTCTGAAATATCAAGTAAAACTAAGTATAGTTATAAAGGCATTAACGGAAATTCCACAAAGAACGATGTTATTAAAATTTTAGGTGAACCACAGAAATTACGATTTACCACAGATAGCTACTCTAGATATCCAATAGATAACAATGAATTTTCAGTTACTTACTCAGAAGATGAATTAGTAATACGATTCACATTTGAAATGGATAGATAAATTTATATTTCAAATGAATAAAATATAGATTATATATGAGAATATTTATTCAAAGAATTGATTTCTGTAATAGCAGAAAAGGTAAATTGCGAATTTGCAAAGCAAGAAAAATAAGAAATTATTTAAACTTTACTAATTAAATAACATAAACAAAAACAATCGTATCAAGATTAGATTCATTGATACGATTGTTTTATTTATCTATTGAATTATATTTTGGGAACTTTACATGATTGAGCAATTTTTTTCGATAGTTTTTCAGATTTGGCAGTAAGAAATTCGTCAACGATTTTGAAAAATGAATTGGATAGAGCGTTTCGGTAATAATCGGAGCTGTTAGCATAAGACAGAATACCATAAACGCATGAAACTGTATCGTTTAAAAATGCTTGTGATAATTCTATATTAGTGCGTTTGCTTAAAACTGTTATTTGAGAAAATCTATCTTTTGAAACATTAGAAGATATATATTCCTTGTTAAGTGTGATGTTGTTATTCTTTATTTCATTATATAGTGCTACTTTGAAAGTCCCCTCTTCTATTTCAATAGGCAAGGTAGATTCCATATACTTTGAATATGCCGATATAATAATATCCCTTAAAGATTCACTATAAGCGGATAAAATGTCATTAGCAATATAATCTGAATAAAAGATTTGATTTACAAGTCTTAGCAAGTTGATCAATTCTTTAGATTGTAAAAAGGAGTTGATAAAGTCAGGTGCTTCAGCATTTTGTTGTAAAGCGTTTATTGATTTCTCCGTCAAACCCGTTTCATCAAAAATATCAGTAAGATTGTGTTGCTCTGCTGACTCTATACCAAGTAAATAATCAATAGAAACATTAAGAGCTTTTGAAACTGATATTAAAGCGTCAACGGAAATGCGCCGAACAGAATCATTTTTCAATTTTGTATATTGTGAAAGTGTACTTGATAACAATTGATAGTTATCCGTAAGTTTTTTTACATCATCATTGTTATTTGCTTTATTACAAACTTCACATTTATTCATATTTTTTTCTTCTAATTTTTTAAAAAATCGTTTAAGAAAACATTGTTGCCAAAAACAGGGTAATGATTCAATGGCTTTAATATCCATTTGGTCTAATCCGTCAAAGTAAGGTGATTCTTTTTTCTTCATGGTTTTACCTCATTTCATATATATGAATTTATATTTATCATAACACATAATTGTGAAAACTTTGTGAATAGTAATTTTTTTTGTAAAATAATATGTATAATTGAAAATATCAAGAGAGCTTACTTGAATAATGTCAGAGATTCATGATAATCTGACAGAAAGGAGCATATTTATAATGACCTTTTGAAAGAGTGAATTGATGTAGATAATATAGAAAACAAAATATATATTCTTGGAACTTGATGAATGATATTTTTTAACCTAACGACTAAATGCAAAGATTAAAAACCTTTGTATTTAGTTGCCTTACAAAACAAATTTTACAGTCTGACATATCAGGCAGAAAGGTGGCTATTATGTCATTAAAAAAATTAAATAATTTCACATATTTTGATATTGACGAATTTGTGGCAAAGAAAAAACTTGTTGTTATCTGTGTGCAGCAGTGGAAAGATTTCGAGAGTAAAAAGTTGATAGGGACTAAAATAGAAACGGTAATAATCCTTGATCGAACAGATTATGGCAATTCTGAAGGGATTGTTAATAATTTATATGAAAAGCTTATAATCAAAGTCCCTGCAAAAATTGATGTACCGATAAATTCAGAAATCCGTCTTATAAACGCAGAAGCAACGGTTTATGGAGAATTCAGAAATCAGCTTAGCATTGTAGCGGAAAATGTTGAGGTGGTAGGTAAGTAATCTTGTACTTACGGCTCGTAAAGAGCCGTAAGCTGAGCTTTACTTGATTTACAGGTGATTTTATTCCGTGAAAAAGCGAAAAGTTTCCGTGCCGAGCTACATTGATAATTCGCAAATTGTCACTTTGACCTCTATGGGAAACATTAAGCAAGTTAGTGTTTCAAGTCATATAAACAAAGGTGCAACAATTCAACCGCTTTCAAAAGAAAAATATGTTTTGCTTTCTACGGGTGAAGTTAAGCAGATTGAACACCATGCAAAAGACCGCACCGAAAACTTGCGTAATCTCCAAAAAACAATGAAGAACTTATCGGATATAATCAACTCCAATATTACACACGAAAATGCTTACTGTTGTCGATTTGTAACGCTGACATATCGTGAAAATATGACTGAGCAAAACAAGCTGTATCTTGATTTTTCAAACTTTAATAAACGATTTAAACGGCTTATGGGAAAACAGGGCTATACCTATGAATATATAGTAGTTGTTGAAGCACAAGAAAGAGGTGCTTTTCATCTTCATTGTATTTTTATTTTTAATAAAAAAGCTCCCTTTATTGAGAATAAAACACTATCGGAAATATGGAAAAACGGTTTTGTTTCTGTTGAAGCTATAAACGGCAAGGTGGATAATGTGGGCAAATACTTAACAGCATATTTGTCGGATTTACCTTTAGAAAATGATACATCAATCGATTTGTTAGGCGGTGATGTTAAAGAAGTAGCTGACAAAAAAATTATTAAGGGTGCAAGACTCAAGCTCTTGCCAGTAGGCTTGCAAATATACCGTTGCTCAAGAGGTATTAAAAAACCTACAAAAGAAACAATGAATTACGGTGAGGCGGTTGAAAGATTAGAAAAAAGAGGCTTTACAAAGGTAAATGAATATGCACTTGAATTTATTGACGAAGAAAGAGATTTTAAAACTCGGTACATTAAACAGACTTATAAAAAGTATATTAACAAGGAAAGGACTGAAAAGAAGTGAGAATTGTTGAGCAAATGAAAGTCGGATTAAAAAAGGTCAGCAAAAATAAAGCATTGCTTGTCTGTCCTCTATTGTATTTGTTTGCCATTGCTGTCGGTACATATTTAGGAATACAAGACTTACAAAAATTGCCTGTACCATTTTTATCAAGACTGTTTGTTGTTGCTTTCGGAATAATGATGATTGAATTTTTTATACTTGGAATAATGTTTATTTTTATTTATATTGGCAGACCGATTTTAGCAAGCAGTATTGAGAAAAAGTTGTTAGGCATTGGTTTTACAGACAAAAAGCAACAACCGCCTACACTTTTATCAAAGGACAAGTTTAAAAATGGAAGTATTTACAAATTCTATTCAAAAGAAATACCGTTATCGGAATATGAAAAGCGCAAAAGTGAAATAGAAACCTTGCTTAATATTAAAATTGTTTCAATTACAACCGAAAATGATATGCAACACATCAAAATTAAAGCAGTCTCTAAATTTTTTAATCGAAATAAAATGCTGTTGTGGGATAACAAATATTTAAGCAATAAGGATTTTGAGCTTGTTTTAGGTGAAACAGATTTTAATACTGAAATTGTTGATATTTCAAGCACTCCCCATATTTTAATTGGCGGTGGTTCGGGTTCGGGAAAAAGCAAGCTGTTAAAACTTATGTTGTATCAATGTTTGGAAAAGAGTGCAACCGTTTTTATTGCTGATTTCAAGGGTGGTGTTGATTATCCGAAAATATGGCATACTCGTTGTAATATTATTACCGAAGCAAAAGCCTTAAATGAGCAACTAACGGAAACGCTTGAAATAATAGAAGAAAGACGGAATTTGCTTATATCTTCACAAACACCGAATATATCTGAATATAACGAAAAAACAAATTCAAATTTAAACCGCATTATTATTGCTTGTGATGAGATAGCAGAGATATTAGACAAGACGGGCTTAGGCAAGGAAGAAAAAGAACTTGTCGGAAAAATTGAAAGTAAGCTGTCAACAATAGCAAGGCAAGGCAGAGCTTTTGGGGTACACCTTATTTTAGCAACACAAAGACCTGATTCTGATATATTAAAGGGACAGATTAAAAACAATATCGGTTATAAAGTATGCGGTAGAGCTGACAAGGTACTTTCACAAATCATTCTTGACAATTCCGAGGGTGCAGAGATGATTTTACCGACTGACCAAGGAATGTTTTACACCAATTCAAAAAATTTGTTCAAGGCTTATTATTTCAATGATGATTTATTAAAAGGCGGTGATAAAAATGAAATTTGTTCCCATTTGGGAAAAGGCAAATTTAACACTTGAAGAAGCAAGTGCTTATAGCGGTATCGGTATCAACAAATTGCGTGAAATAACAAATGTGAAAAGCTGTGATTTTGTGTTATGGGTTGGTAGCAAGCGTTTAATTAAGCGAAAAATGTTAGATAGATACATTGAAAAGACTTATTCAGTTTAAAAAGATTGACAAAGAGGATATGCTACTGATATAATCTATGTAGCGTGTCCTCTTTGTTGTTATGAAAGGAACAATTAATTATGGCAATAGAGAGACGTAAGGATAATAAAGGCAGAGTACTTAAAGAGGGTGAACATCAGAGAGCTAACGGAACATACGAATACAAATGGCGTGATAGAAAAAGCCTAAGACACTCCATTTATGCTAAAACGCTTGACGAATTAAGAGAAAAAGAAATTGATGTATTAAGAAATGCTTTAGACGGCGTTAGAGTTGATAAAAGTAATTTGACGGTAAACGATTTATACGAGCTTTGGGTACAGCTTAAAAGAGGACTTAAAGAAAATACTTTTTCAAATTACAAGTATATGTATAATCAGTTTGTAAAATCAAATTTCGGTAAAAGTAAAATTGTTGATTTAAAGCGTACTGATGTTAGAGCATTTTACAATCATCTTGCTGATGAACAGCATTTGAAAGTAAGTACAATAGATTCTATACATACCGTGCTACATCAGGTTTTAGAGCTTGCGGTAGAAGATGATTATTTAAGATATAATCCCTCCGATAACGCTTTAAAGGAGCTTAAAAAGGCACACAATTTTGATTCGGAAAAACGCAGAGCTTTAACGGTTGCAGAGCAAGAATTATTTATTTCGTTTTTGGAAAAAGACGGTCAATATCATAGGTGGTATCCGATTTTTACAATTCTTTTATGGACGGGTATGCGTGTAGGCGAAATTACGGGACTTCGTTGGTGCGATATTGATTTAGAAAATGAAACAATCAGTATAAATCACACCCTTGTATATTTCAGTAAGGGCGAAAAGAAAGGTTGTTCATTTGCAGTCAATACGCCTAAAACGGAAGCTGGTAAAAGAATTATTCCTATGTTACCAAAGGTTAAAGAAGCGTTCTTGTTGGAAAAGCAGTATCAAGAAAAAATAGGCTTGAAATGTAAGGCTGTGATTGACGGATTTACAGACTTCATTTTTATTAACCGTTTCGGTGATACTCAACATCAAGGCACTCTAAATAAAGCACTCCGAAGAATTATTCGTGATTGCAACTATGAAGTATTGGAAAAAGGATATTCGGAAAAATCGGTGACATTGCCACGATTTAGCAATCATTCTTTGCGACATACATTTACTACAAGAATGTGTGAAGCAGGGGTGAATATCAAAGCAATGCAAGATATATTAGGTCATGCTGATGCAGAGACAACAATGGATATTTATGCCGAAGCAACAGCCGATTTGAAGCGTTCCGAAATGATTAACTTTGCCGAATATTTTAACAAGCAAAAAGCGATACAATCAAATGCATTTTAGCTTACGACCGTTTTACGACCAACATACGACCATTTATAAATAGTTGCGAATAATTACGAAAACATCACATTAAAAGACATTAGCAAAAAACACCGATATGTAGGATATTAAAGGGTAGTAAATTTAAAAGCAAGATTTCCCGACAATGAAGAGTTTGGATTCCGACAAGAAGCCGTCAGGCATTCCGAAAACAAAGGATGCTGTTGTTGAAGAAAAGATTGATTTTTCAAAGGTAAAAGTTGAGCCTTTGTTTGAAGAATATGTTGATTTTGAAACATTCTCAAAGTCAGATTTCCGTGCAGTAAAGGTTAAGGCTTGCGAGGCTGTTAAGAAGTCGAAGAAGCTTTTACAGTTCACTCTTGATGACGGCACAGGCACAGACCGCACAATTTTAAGCGGTATCCACGCTTATTATGAGCCTGAAGAACTGGTTGGAAAGACTCTTATCGCTATCACAAATCTTCCGCCGAGAGCAATGATGGGTATTGACTCCTGCGGTATGCTCCTCAGCGCAGTTCACGAAGAAGAAGGCGAAGAAAAGCTCCACCTCCTTATGGTAGATAACCATATCCCCGCAGGTGCAAAGCTCTATTAAGAAGTACCGTTTTACCCTACAAAACGGGATGGATTTCATTTGTGAAAAAGCTCTGAAAATACACAAATACACCAAATGGTGCTTGAAACGGTGCAGAGCCTTAAAAATCGCATAATTTTCAAGATATATGGGCAGTTCCAATCGGGATTGCCCATTTTCAGAAAGAAAAAGACAAGTCGGAATTTGAGAAGGTAAGTGAATGGGATACCATGGAGGAATATGATAATGTCGAAAGATGAGTATTTGATAACCGATACGCCCCTCAAAGCGTTGACGGTTTTTGCAATGCCAATGATTCTTGGAAGTTTTTTTCAGCAAATATACAATATGGCCGACTCTATTATTGTCGGTCAGTTTGTTGGTTCTTCCACACTTGCAGCTGTCGGTGCATGTGCAGCATTGACCAATGTGTTCATTTGTGTGGCGTTGGGAGCCGGTGTCGGGGCCGGTGTGCTTGTGAGCCGTTATTTCGGAGCAAGGGAGTATGGCAAAATGAAAACAATCGTGTCAACCTCCTTGATTAGCTTTTTGCTTCTAAGTATAGTCCTTGGTGTTTTTGGCTTTTTCTTCGCCAACTCGATGATGAGTGGACTGCAAACCCCTGCCGACATACTGGATGATGCAGTACTGTATCTGCGGGTCTATTTTGTGGGCTTTCCGTTTCTGTTTATGTATAACATTCTTTCTACCATGTTCACCTCAATCGGCGAATCCAAAATTCCGCTGGGACTGCTGATTTTTTCGTCCATCCTGAATATTTTAATGGATCTTTGGATGGTAGCCGGGCTAGGTCTCGGTGTGTTCGGTGCGGCTATTGCAACCCTGATTGCACAGGGAATTTCCGCAGTGTTTTCGTTTTTGATTTTCTTTGTACGGATGAAGCAATATAAAAGCCCTTTTAACAGGTTTGATCGGCAGGAGCTGTATTCCATGCTTCGCATTGCGGTGCCGTCGGTTTTACAGCAGTCCACAGTGTCCATTGGTATGATGATCGTGCAGGCAGTGGTAAATCCTTTCGGTACACAGGCACTCGCCGGGTATGCAGCAACGATGAGAGTTGAAAATGTTTTTTCATTGATCTTTGTATCCATCGGCAATGCGGTTTCGCCGTATGTTTCCCAGAATCTTGGTGCAAAGAAAATTGATCGTATCAAAAAAGGCTACCATGCTGCACTGGTGCTGAATCTGTGCTTTGCGGTCATTGCGTTTGTGACCATTGAAGCGCTGCATACGCAGATCTCCTCACTGTTCTTAGGAAAAGACGGAACGGCGTTTGCCTATCAAGTGTCCGGTGATTATATGAGGTGGATTGGTTACTTTTTCATCTTCATGGGTATCAAGATGGCAACCGATGGAGTTCTTCGCGGTCTCGGAATTATGCGTCCGTTCCTCGTTGCAAACATAGTGAATCTTGCGATTCGTCTGTCCGTTGCCCTAATCTGTGCACCACGTTTCGGAATTGCCTTTGTCTGGCTTGCGGTACCGGTTGGCTGGCTTGCAAACTTTTTAATCTCCTATGTGGCTCTTAGGAGATCATGGCCGACTGATAAAATGTCATCCATTAGTTAACTTCCAGTTTGTAGGGATGACATAAAAAATGAAGTTTAAGGAACAGAGCTTTACCCTGTTTGCCTATACAAATTATAGAGCAATTCAAGGTTATCACAGGCTCGAACCAATAGATTTTAAGGGAAAAAGTGCGTTCCACCATTTCCTTGTATAATAGGGGGTGAGTATGTTTTTTGTTGGACAATCGAGGCGTGTGGAGACGGGTTGCCTGATGACGAGAGAAAAGGTTTAATTTTACTGAATTCGTAAATGATAACAAAAGCGTTTATTCAAACCTAAAATTAATTTTTTGGGAACCTCAAAAACCGGTTTGAAAAGTGAAAAGGAGACTTTTGTAATGGAATTAAAAATCATGGAATGGAATATTAATCAGCGTATGAATTATTCGAATGAAAATATGCCAAATTGGATTGCTACGGTGATAACCAACGAGGCTGCGGATATAATTGCGTTAACAGAGGTATATAAAGGTAATAATTGGAATGAAGTTAAGACAGCAGCATTTAATTCAAATTATGTTGTTTTTGAAACATCTAATAATACGGCAGGACAGAATGATATTGCTGTTGCAATCAATATTAATAAGTTAAATGTGATATATGCCAAAACATATTATCCGGGTACTCTGGGAATTCCAGACTGCCTTGAAGTTAAATGTAAAAGCAAGGAAACTGATAAAGAATTTATATTTATTTGTATAAGAATACATTCTTCAGTAAGTGACGATATAAAGTGTCAAGAGTTAAACCACGTTATGTCGGTTGTAGAGAATGAAGACACAGTTATTGTTTGTGGGGATTTTAATAACTATAGAAGAGGTTTTGTCAATGATACCTGGTGCCTAAATAAAGTTTCTGAAATTTGCAAAGAGAAGAATTTTGTCATTAAAACACCGGATGGTTCAAGCATTTATCAAGAAAGCACCGAAAATACCGATTATGAATTTCCGGAGGATCACTTTTTGCTAAAAGGTATTGATGAAAAAAATTTCACTTTATGCCAATATGATCGCAACTTTGTGAAAAATGACACAGTTATATACAAGTGGGGCAAAGATTTTCAAGAGTTTTTAGGAAAAGATAAAAGCGGAAAGAATATGTATGATTCTGTTTCACCTCCATTTCCAGATCATGCAATTTTGAAATGTATAGTTGTAATTTGACTCTTTGTTTTCTTTTTGTGGGGAAAATTGATATGTTTCCACAAACAGCTAAAACACGAAAAAGACAATAGATATGTTTTCGTACTCGAAAAATGGCAAAGATATCACATCAAACCCGTTGAGTGCGTGGTTTCGATGTCAAGGAAATCAGAGTAAATTGGGGTATGCGGCTTAACGGTGCGGTTTGTGCGTGTTGAGCATAATGTGACGAGTGATATGTTTCCGGGAACAATCGAAAATCGGCTCAAAATCGGGAGAAATGTTCATACATCGTCGGTATAACAGACGGCGAGAAATCAAGATTTAAGGAGGTATTTAATATGTTTAACTGGCTGAGATCAATAATGAACTCAGGCTCGGTGCCGGGTTATTTCTTACAAGCCGTACCAATAACCTGTGTTGTAGGAATCATATATGTGATCATTAGAGTAGCCATTATAAAAAGAAACCATCTTAAAGTTGAATGGTTGAAAGAAATAATTAGGCTGCTTTTCTCCTGTTATCTTACGGGATTAATCAGCCTTGTAGTGTTACCTGCAAACTTCTGGTTGAGCTTTTTTGACGGTATATTCTTAGGCTGGTGGGATGAGATGCTCCCGATTTTTAGCTTTGGCGAGTTCAATTTAGTACCATCATTCATAAAGGCATTATCGGGTGAGCTTACTATCGGCAGTTGGGTAAAAACAATGCTCATAGGGAACATTGCGATGTTTTTGCCAATGGGTTTCTTTCTTCCTTTTGTTACAGAAAAAATCAACAGAAAGAGTATTTTCATTGCGGCCACCACTGTTCCCTTTATTATAGAACTACTGCAGATGGTTTTTGGCAGGAGTTTTGACATCGACGATTTGATCTGTAATTTTATTGGCATAGCGGTAGGATTCTTCATTGGCTTTGCCATAAAAAACACCAAGCAGAAAAGCAAATTGAATGTGAACTGAGAATCAAGAGGTAACGTATGAAGCAAATCACGAATAAAGAATATGAAGAGTGGCAGAAATACAAACCGGAGATAGTTACTGTTCCAAAGGCAATTATATTTCGGTAAAAGGTAAAGGTAATATGAATGAAGAAGATGTAGCATATCAGCAGACTATAAGTGTTTTATATGCTGTTGCATATACTCTTACGCTAAAAAATGCGGCTCGTGAAAGGAGTTTACAATGATAATTTACTGTATGAGTGATATCCACGGTTGCCTTGCGGAATTTGAGGACGCACTTTCGCTTGTTCTTGATGATATAGAACAGGGCAAGGCGAAGCTCGTTCTTCTCGGCGATTATATCCACGGCGGTCCGGATAACCGTGGTGTTCTGGACAGGATAATGAGGCTCCGGGAACGTTTCGGTTCGGACAGAATTATTGCTCTGCTCGGCAACCACGATGAATGGGTAGTCAACGGATCGTCAACCATAAGCAACAATTCTGTATATGCCCGTATAGAAGAGTGGGAGGATGAGAGCGATGATGACGAGTATATCAACTGGCTTTCTTCCCTTCCGCTGTATTATGTGGAGGGAAACACGATTTTCGTTCACGCCGGTATTGATGAAGAAGCGGGTGATATGTGGGAA